>Ga0154590_1036_pt1 | contig 14546 bp, 15 predicted proteins | sample RifGroF2_FD_116019 | JGI IMG/M metagenome (GOLD analysis project Ga0154590, IMG submission 116019) | Sulfurimonas sp. GWF2_37_8 | reverse complement strand
CCACAATGGATGCAGTTCTATATGGACTGCGTTTTGTCCAAACGCAATAAAACTCTCAAGTAATCCATCGAATAAAGCCCCAAAACCAATTAGATGTAAAAAAATACTTAAGGGATAAAAAAGCGTAAATAAAGAAGTCCAGACAATTGAGAGTGGATGCCAAAAACTAAAAATTGCAAAGATGACCAAAGAGTAGGGTAGCATCATAAAATAGACCCAAAATGGCAAAACAAAAAATTGCCAAAGTTTACTTTTCTCTTTAAAATAGAGTAAAAAAAGAAAAATATAAAAAACGCCTGCCACTGAGAGCCAATATCCCAAAGCAAAAACTAGCCGTGGAAAAAACGCAAGTAAAAGTACAATACTCACAAAAAGTGTCTGCATAGAGATGATTTTTAAGCCTCTGTCATAAAGAAAAAATCCCACAAGAAGCATCGCAAAAGCCCGCATCACTGAAGGCGGTGAATCCAAAAAAAGAAGATACAGTAAGAGCGTAAACGCAACTATAAGAAACAAGTCTCTGTTTTGATGGCGATAGGGAAAATATCTGTTGTGGAGATATTTGTAAGGGCTTTTGAGCAAAAAGTACAGCAGCATAGAGAGTATTCCCAGATGAAAACCGCTTATTGCCAAAAGATGAGATACCCCGAGGTTTGAAAAGGCTGTTTGAAGTTTTTTATCCAGTGAAGTGGCGCTGTAGAGTGCTTGATAGATATTGGCTATCTCTTGATTTTCATGAGCGGCGGCGATGGAGTGATTGAATTTTTGTTTGAGTGTTTGACTCTCTTTGATATCCGTAATATAGCTGTAGGCAAAAAAGCTTCTCATATAGGTAGAAAAATCTAGTTCCTGAGGGGTAAGCACAAGAGTGACCTCTTTGCCGACTGAAGGCGCAAATGAGAGTTTTGTTGTGGTATAAAAAGTGTATCCATCGTGACTTTTGAGTTTGAGGATGTGATAGGTTCTTGTTTTATTATCTTGACTTGTTTTGATTTTTTTGTACTGTTTGAGTATTGTGGCATTGGTTTGCGCAGTGTCAAAGCGTGCTAGGTTTTTGTAGTTTTGATATTCGATGAGGAGGCTGTAACTGAGGATAAAAAGAAAAAATCCTAAAGCGAAAAAGAGTTCCCTTTTTGTAGAAAAAAGAGAGACTCGCTCAAGCATTGCTAGAGCATCGGCATGGAGATGGAGGATTCTCCCATGTTTATGTTGGCAGAACGGGTATCTACATTTTCAAAAACTGTTTCAAACGCAGGAGCATGTTTTGGCGCATCTACAAAACGGGTGAGTTTTTTCTGGAAAATAAGTTTTACATGACCCGTTGGACCATTTCTTTGTTTACCGATGATGATCTCTGCTTCTTCCTCTTCGCGTTCGACATAGGTAGGCGTAAACTCTTTTCCATCTGCTTTTGCGGCTTTTTCACGCTCTTTTTCTTCTTTGTAAAGATAAACATCATCACGATAGACAAAGAGAATGATATCGGCATCTTGTTCAATAGAACCTGACTCACGGATATCACTAAGCATTGGGCGTTTGTCATTACGAGACTCTAGTCCGCGGTTAAGCTGTGAGAGAGCAACGATAGGCATGCCAAGTTCACGCGCGAGCATTTTAAGTCCACGAGAAATTTCAGAAACTTGTAAGTGTCTGTCTTGTGTGCCGACACCCATCATAATCTGGAGGTAGTCGATGACAGCAATCTCAATCTCAGGGTGCTGGTTCTTGAGTTTACGAAGTTTAGAACGGAGTTGGTTGATGTTGATACTTCCCTGATCATCGACAAAAAGTTTCGCAGAGTTCATCTTATCAATAGCCCCGTTGAGTGCACTCCACTGGTCATTTTCCATATCGCCAACGCGAAGTTTTTGCAGCGGAATCGAAGTCTGGATAGAGAGTAAACGCAACATGAGCTGCTCCGCAGGCATCTCAAGCGAGAAAAACGCAACCCCTTTACCTTGCATAATCAGTGAGTTTACCGTGTTGAGTACGAAAGAAGTTTTTCCCATTGCAGGACGTGCAGCGATAATAACCAAATCTCCTTTACCAAAACCTGTTGTCATTTTGTTGAGTTCATGAAAACCTGTGTCAACGCCGACAAGGACATTATTCCCGCGGGCTTTCATCTCTTTGATGTATTCCATGGTGTCATAGGTCATTTTTGGAGAGTCTTTAAAGTCGCTTGTTTGGTTGTCTTGAGTAATCTCATAAAGCTTTTTCTCTACGATGTCGATGACTTCCGCACTTGAGAGTTGCTCTTCTACAGTGACTCTTTTTATCTCTGTTGTGAGTGTAAGAAGATGGCGTTTAAGAGATTTGTCTTTTATTTCGTTTACATAAGCTTTTGTGTTAGAGATAGGATTTGCGGAGAGAATCTCAAGCATAATCTGCTCATCAAATTTTTTAGCTCTTTGAAGCTCTTTTTTTATAAATTCTTCATCAATCGGCTGGTCTTTTTGTAAAAGCGAAAGCATTGAGGCAAAGATGTCTTGATGGGCTGGGAGATAAAAATCGTCTTTTTTAAGTTGTGAACTGAGCTCATCAAATTGCTGTGGCTCAAAAACTATGGAGCTTAAAATCGAGCGCTCAAAGGCTAGGTTGTAGAGGTTGTCTTGCATTATTTTTCTTCCATATTTAACAAATTTACTAGAAATTCTTTGGTATATTTCTCAAAAAATTCAATTTCTTCGCCATTGCATTTTTCACTTGCAAGTTGCTTGCCTTCCTCTGAAAAATTTAAAATATACTCTTTTGTCATCATATAAAATACCTCTTATTTTTCGCCTTTCTTTTTCGCCTTAAAGAGTACAGGCGTTCCGCTAAAATTAAATGCTTCTCTAAGTTTGTTTGTCAAATATCGTCTATAAGTAAAGTGAAGCCCTCTTGGCTTATTCATAATGATAGCTATTTTTGGAGGACGCGTTTCATATTGTGTTGCATAATAGATACGGATTACCTGACCGCTCATGCTAGGAAGTGTGTGACGGCGAAGGGCTAGTTCTATCACTTCATTGAGTTTTGAAGTCGGGATACGTTGTGAATAGTTTTCATTGATCTCTAAAATCATATCGTGAAGTTTATCAACTCTTTGGTGTGATTTCGCAGAGATGGTGATGATAGGTGCGTACGCCAAAAATTTAAAACGTTCACGAACTTCTCTGATAATTTTGTCATGTTCTTCGCGATTTGAGATATCCCATTTATTGAGAACAATGATGGACGCAAGTCTGTTGCTATCAACAAGCCCTGCTATTTTCTCATCAAGATCCATAAACGGTTCACTTGCATCAAGGACGATAAGTGCCATATTTGAGTTTTCTAGCATCTCTGTTGTTCGCATGAGCGCATATTTTTCTATACCGAGGATTTTACCGCGACGGCGAAGACCTGCCGTATCTACAAATGTAAGCTGTTTTCCTTTGTATTCGATAGTTTCATCAATCGGGTCGATTGTTGTTCCTGCTACAGCACTTACAACAGAGCGTTCTTCACCTAAAAGCGCGTTAAGGAGCGAACTCTTTCCAACATTTGTTCTTCCGATGATAGCTATTTTGATATGATTGAGATCATTTTCATCGAACTCTTTGATAAGATCGTTATTGGCATAGATAGAGTCATCAGGAATCTCTTCATTATCTTCATCTTCAGGATAGTAAAAACCATCATCTTCTTCATCATGTTCGTACTCTTCAAAATACTCTTCATCACTGAGTTCTGGTTCGATAATAGTAAAATTGTCATCTTCATCAAGCTCTTCATGCTCTTGAATGATATCACTATCTGGAAGTTTGGAGTAGAGCCAGTCCATGAGCTCCACTGTATTTCTATTGTGAGCAACAGAGATACCAAAGATGGCATCTGTCCCAAACTCATAAAAATCCCAAAGTTTTTCTTTCATCTTGTCGTTGTCTATTTTGTTTACAACGAGGGCAACATCTTTGCCAAGGGTTTGAAGTTCGTAAAAAAGTTTTTTGTCTTCATCTTCAGGTAAACCTTTTCCGTCCACCATATAGAGGATGATATCGGCTTTGTATGCGGCTTTGAGTGACATCTCTTTTATCTTATCAAAGAGTTCGCATCCTTTGTCAAGTCCACCTGTATCAAGAAGTTCTGCTCTTTTATCGACGATAATCGCATTTCTTCTTTTGACGTCACGCGTTGTTCCTGCAATATCGGAAGTAATAGCATCTCTTTTTTTTACCAGACGGTTAAAAAGTGAGCTTTTACCAACGTTTGGACGACCAATAATGGCGATTTTTTTCATATTTGTACCCTTGTAGTGTTTTGCGTAATTTGTTTTGCAGTTAAATTAATTTTGCAATTATATCCAAATTATAAAAATTTGCTTAATGGAGAGGAAGTTGTGTTGCAGCCAGAAAGAGGGAGATTTTTTGGCTGCGTTTGGGGATTATTCGCTTGGAAACTCTTTTTCTAAACTTTCTAAAGATTGTTTTGATTGAAATTGCTGCCAAAGAGCGTCGTCATTTTTAAAGCTTGAACTGACAGCTTTTTTGACTTCTCTGTTGACTTCACTCTCATTTACAACAACAAGCATATAAAGCGCACCCGATGGAGCACTCCAAACATCTACCGCTTTTGAGCTTTGAAGATCTACTTTTGCAACTTGTTTTGTCACTGCAGTAGAAACTTTATCGACACTCTCTTGTGCACCATTTCCAGTTGAACGGGTAAAGACTTCAACTTTATCTTTTACAAGTGTCTGTATCTGCTGTGCTAAGTCTGAACGACCGTTCGCAAGAGCAACTCTTCTCATGTGGCTCATGCCAGCAGCGGAGTTTTCAGCGATACCAAGACCTGCGTAATGTCCTTCAAGAGTTGGCAGACAAGTCCATGAAGGCGCTAATACTTTCTCTTGCATACATTGGTACTCTTCACTTGCGGCACTTGGAACAACTTCTTTGTCACTACATCCTGTAATAGATGCTGCGATAAAGCCTGCAAAAGCGATTGACGATAAGGTTTTAAACATTTTATATCCTTAGAAATATTATGAATAGAATACTAGCACATATATGAAATACTATTTATTAACCATGATAGTTTTGTTGCTGTTTTTAGTAAAAAAATAAGAATAATGTATAATTGCGTTTATGAAATATTATGCTTATGAAGAATTTAGAAACGATACAAATACTCTTATCAAAAAAGTAAGAGATTTTCACCCTGAGGCGCTTTTGGCGATTGCTAGAGGTGGGCTTACGCTTGCTCATGCAATGGCTGAGGGTTTAGATATACGAGAGGTGCAGTCTATCCAAACAGAACTCTATGATAAAACATGCAAACGCGATACTATCACGATATTTGACACTTGCGTTTTTGAAAATAGAGCCCGTATTTTAGTTATAGATGATATTGCAGATAGTGGAGAGACACTTGAGGCTATTATGAAACATTTGGTAAAAAAATACCCTCAAATCGAGTTCAAATCTGCGACGCTTTTTTATAAAACGACTTCTATCTATGAACCCAACTTTTGGGTGAAAGAGGCGGATGATTGGATAGATTTTTTTTGGGAGAGAGACTTTATCCTCTAGCCTTTTTTACCATCTCATACGCTTGATTGATCTCTTGCGTTTTTGCCGTTGCTTCTTGCATATACGCTTCATCTTTTCCTTGAGATTTGATGATGTCTGGGTGGTACTGTTTGACGAGTTTTCTGTAGGCTTTTTTGATAGTATCCATATCATCGACTGCGTTTACGCCTAAGAGTTTGTAAGCATCGTCAATATTTGCTTTTGGCTGGATGTTCTGCATCATCTTTTCAAACTGGTTGAAGATAGCATGATACGCCTGCGGGTCAAACGCAAGTGCTTCGGCGATTTGCTGGAGCACTTGCTCCTCACTTTTACTTACCTCTCCATCGACAAAAGAGAGTTGGATCAAAAAACCCATAAATTGCTGTTGTTTTGCTTTATTGGTTTTGATAGAGCGTGCTAGTGTTTGGGCAAGTTGCTCTGTATTGTCCGAATGTTCTTTTTCTTCGTTAAATATCTCTTTGAGTATCTCTTTTGTTTTGTGAGGCTCGGGAAAGATGGCAGAGATATCATCAAACATAATACCGATAAGCTGGGCTTCAAGCGCATCCACTTTTCCATCTGCTTTTGCGACTTTTGCGACAAGTGCCACAAAGATACCAAGCTCGCTTTTTTGCAGTGCTTCTTTTGAAACAGAGAAGTTCTTAAACGCCTCTTTTGAGTAGTCGCTATAACGTGCATAACTTTTAAAAATGTAGTAAAAAACAGCTGCCAAAATAGCTAAAACGATTATATTTCCCATAAATATCCTTTGTCTGATTGTGGGATTATACAAAGTTGAGACTAATAAAAAGGTACAATTTGCGTATGAAGATAATTGAAAATATGAATAAAGGTGTCAAATATATGCTTTTGGCATCACTTACTTTTGCCTTTATGGGTGCTTTTGCAAAGCTTGCATCAGAACACATGAGTTCTTTGGAAGTCGTTTTTTTTAGAAATGTAGCAGGTGTCCTCATTATTGGTTTTGCAATTTTGAAAAAACCGATGCGTCATCTCGGAGGTAAGCCATGGCTGCTTTTTTTTAGAGGTATGATGGGTTTTGTAGCACTTCTTGCGTTTTTTTACAATATAGCACATATTCCGCTTGGGGATGCCATGACTTTTTCTAAGACATCGACGATATTTACAGCCATTTTCGCATGGATGTTTCTTAAAGAAAAACTGACATTGGGTGCATGGAGTGCTATCGGCATTGGTTTTATTGGTATCGTGATGATTACACAGCCTAGTGGCGTAGGGTTATCAAAGTATGATATTTTGGGCATATTTAGCGGTATCGGTGCAGCCTTAGCTTATACTTCTATTCGTGAACTCAAAAAATATTATGACACCAGAGCGATAGTGCTCTCTTTTATGGGGGTGGGAACAGCAGGACCGATTCTACTCTTTTTGCTCTCTTCATACATTACAATTCCAGAGCTTGATTTTATGCTCGGTGAGTTTGTCATGCCAAGCGGAGTTGTCTGGTTTTATGTGATTGGCATGGGACTTTTTGCGACACTTTCGCAAGTGCTTATGACAAAAGCTTACGGTGAAACTTCTGCGGGTATCGTCGCTACGGTAAGTTATATGAATATACCTTTTTCAATTGCTGTGGGTATGATGCTTGGAGATTCGTTGCCGAGTTTGCTTGTGACATTTGGGATACTCCTTATAATACTCTCAGGAATCATGGTCGCGAAGGCGAAGTAAATTTACTTTAATGCCATTATGATATAATCTTTTTCTATTTTTTAAAAGGCAAAAAAGATGAAATTACTCGCAGGACCTTGTGTTATCGAGAGTGAAGAAAATATATTTAAAATCGCTAAAGCGATGGAAGTTTATCATAATGATTCAACGATAGATTTTTATTTCAAATCGAGTTTTGATAAAGCAAATAGAACTTCATTGGATAGTTTTCGCGGTTTGGGTATCGATGAAGGTTTGAGAATACTTCAAAAAGTCAAAGATGATTTTGGCTACAAAATCGTCACCGATGTGCATGAATCATCTCAAGTAGCGCAAGTAGCTGAAGTCGTAGATATGCTTCAGATACCTGCGTTTTTGTGCCGTCAGACGGACTTGCTTGTGGCGTGTGCCAGAACTACAAAAGAGGTCAATATCAAAAAAGGGCAGTTTATCAACCCTCCTGATATGAAATATTCTGTGGCAAAAGTTCTTCAAACGCGAGGATGTAATGAAGTGACATACGAAAATTCCCAAAAACATGGTGTCTATTTGTGTGAGAGAGGCAGCTCTTTTGGGTATGGCAATATCGTTGTAGATATGCGCTCACTTGTCATCATGCGAGAGTTCGCTCCAACTATCTTTGATGCGACACACTCTGTACAAATGCCCGGTGCACTTGGCGGAAAAACAGGCGGAGATAGCTCTATGGTGCCCTATCTAGCTTCTGCGGCAGCAGCCGTTGGAGTAGATGGGTTTTTCTTTGAAACACATTTTGACCCGAGTTGTGCACTGAGTGATGGACCAAATATGATTAAGTTTGATGACTTAGCAAAATTGCTAGTTAGAATTAAAAAAATACAAGAAATTTAAAATAAAAAAAGGAAAAAAAATGAATCTAATCGAAGGTAAATTAAAAGTAGTAAACGGCAAAAAAGTTGCTATAGTCAGTACGAGATGGAACCACTTTATTGTGGATAGACTTGTTGAGGGTGCAAAAGATGCGTTTGCACGTCATGGGGGTAATGATGAGGATTTGACACATGTTTTAGCTCCAGGTGCGTTTGAGCTTCCGATGGTGATTGATATGCTGCTTGCAAGTGGTAAATATGACGCTGTTTGTGCTTTGGGTGCTGTTATCCGTGGAGCTACGCCGCATTTTGACTATGTTTCTGCTGAGGCTACAAAAGGAATCGCTACTGTTTCACTTAAATATCAAAAACCAGTCTCTTTTGGTCTTTTGACTACAGACACTATCGAGCAGTCAATTGAGCGTGCGGGCACAAAAGCCGGCAATAAAGGTTTTGAGGCGATGACGGTTGTTATCGAACTTCTTGACTTATATGAGACAATGTAATGGCTACAAGACACCATGCCCGTATGGCGGTTGTAAGCCTTTTGTATGCCTATGATCTTGGAAATGGCAGCATTGCTGAACATACTGATGAGATTTTGGAAGAGAAAAAGATTCGTAATAAACAAAAAGATTTTGCTTTAGCACTTTTTGACGGCGTTATGAAACATCTTGAGATATGTGATAAAGCTATCGTTACACATCTTAAAGAGTGGGATTTTGAGAGACTTGGAAGTATAGAAAGAGCGACTCTTAGACTTGCTTCGTATGAGATTCTTTATGGAGAACTTGATTCGGCTGTGGTTATCAACGAAGCGGTTGAGATCACAAAAGCATTCGGAAGCGAACAGTCTCCAAAGTTTATCAACGGTGTTTTAGACGCTATTGCCAGAGATAAAGATGTTTCTGGAAAATAAATCCAAAGTTTTTGAATATGAATAAGGATCTAATGTCGATATGAAAAGATTAACAAAAGAAGAAGCGCTTTATCTCATCAAAAACGCAGACCTCAAAGAACTTGGGCGTATGGCAAGTGCGAGAAAAAAAGAGCTGCATCCCGATGGTATCACGACCTTTGTCGTGGATAGAAATATCAACTATACAAACATATGTTGGGTGGATTGTAAGTTTTGTGCTTTTTATCGACATGAAAAAGATGCGGATGCGTATGTACTCACTTACGATGAGATAGACGCAAAGATAGATGAACTCCTTGAGATAGGCGGAACGCAGATACTTTTTCAAGGTGGCGTGCATCCAAAACTCAAAATTAAGTGGTATGAGGATCTTGTCGGACATATTCATGAGAAGTATCCGCAGATTACTATTCACGGTTTCTCTTCTATAGAGATAGATTTTATCGCAAAAGTCTCTCGTATCAGTGTAGAAGAAGTGCTCATGAGACTCAAGGCTAAAGGTCTTGCTTCTATCCCTGGTGCAGGCGCTGAGATACTCTCCGACAAAGTACGCGATATCATTGCACCCAAAAAGATAGACTCAGATGTGTGGGTTGATATCCATAGAAAAGCACACAAACTTGATATCAAATCAACCGCTACGATGATGTATGGCACGGTAGAAACAGATGAGGATATCATGGAGCATTTTGATATGATACGAACTCTTCAGGATGAGACAGGCGGTTTTCGTGCATTTATCATGTGGAGTTTTCAGGGTAAACATACAGAACTTTTAGCGCAGATTCCTGATATGGAAAAACCATCATCAAACCGTTATCTGCGTTTGCTTGCTGTGGCAAGGCTTTATCTTGATAATGTGCCAAATATTCAAAGTTCATGGGTGACACAAGGACCATATATCGGTCAGATGGCACTGCGTTTTGGGGCAAATGATCTAGGTTCTACTATGATGGAAGAGAACGTCGTGAGTTCTGCAGGTGCTGCGTATAAAATGGCGAAAGAAGAGATGGTACATCTTATTCAAGATTTGGGTGAGAAGGCAGCTGTGAGAAACACTGCCTATGAAATTTTAGAGAAATTTGCATAGATGACAAAAATATTTTTAATATTACTTTTATTAGGACAGATACTTATGGCGGCAAAAATTGATTTTATAGAGACAAATGGCTTAAAAATACCGATAATTTTTGAGCAAGACAAGCGTCTTCCTTTGGTAAGTTTGCAGTTTACTTTTACAAACAGCGGCAGTATCACGGATGTAGAAAAAGCTGGCTTGGCAAAGTTGAGTTCAAAGATGATGAATGAGGGGACAAAAACACTTGGAAGTAATGGTTTTGCAGATGCGCTCGAAGCAAAAGCTATACATATCTCAGCATCAACAGGCAGTGAAACTTTTGTCATGGACCTTAGCTGTTTAAATGAGAATTTTGATGAAGGTTTGGGATATCTTGACGCACTTCTCAAAGAACCGAACTTCACAAAAGAGTCTTTAGGTAAGGTCAAAACAATGACGCTTGGAAACCTTAGCCGTAAAGAAAATGATTTCGATTATATCGCAGCCAATGAGCTTAATACACTTCTTTTTGAGGGAACAGTTTTGGCAAATCCTGCTGCAGGAACGATGGAGAGTGTCAAGAGTATCGAACTTGCAGATGTAGAGAAGTTTGTAAAAACAAACATTGTTAGCTCAAAACTTATCGTTGTGCTTGGCGGTGATGTAGAGCTTGAAGATGCAAAGAAAAAGATAGCAAAAATCATCGACTCTATGGCGAAGGGTCAAAGTAGTGAAGTTGCACACTTTGAAGTCAATAAAACACCAAAAGAGCGTATCCTCAAACGCGAAACAGAACAGGCATATATCTATTTTGGTGCACCGTACCACATGAGTGCGGATGATGAAGAGCAGTACAAAGCAAGAGGTGCTACATTTATCCTTGGAACTGGTGGTTTTGGTTCACGTTTGATGGAAGAGATTCGTGTGAAACGCGGTCTTGCTTACTCCGCTTATGCAAGGGTAAATATCGCAAAATCAAACAGTAACTTTAACGGTTATCTACAAACAAAACTTGACTCTCTCGAAGAGGCAAAAAAAACGGTTAATGAAGTTGTGGCGACATTTGTAAAAGAGGGTGTCACACAAGATGAGCTTGAACAAACACAGAGATTTTTACTCGGGAGCGAACCACTGCGTGTAGAGACTATGAGCCAAAGACTCAACCGTACATTTTTGGAGTATTACAGAGGTCAAGAACTTGGATTTTCAGCACTTGAACTTGAAAAGATAAAAAAACTCAAACTTGAAGAACTCAATATTTTCATCAAAAAACATACAGAGATAGTCAATCTTTCGTATGCGATTGTCACAAAATCATAACTTTTTAAAATATATTGCAAAACGCAATATATTTTTCCTTAATATGAAAAAGGTGCTACCCTTTTATAAATAAGGAGACAAAGATGAATCTCACAAAAGAACAAGAAGCAAAGTTTAAAAAACTAGGGTTTAGCAGTTATAGTGAACTTGCTCTTTGTACCCCGCACTCTTATGAAGATTATCGTCTGCATGAGAAACTTCAAACCCACAAAGCACAACTTATTGATGCGACTGTTGAATCAGTGTATCGTTCTGCAAATTCTATCCAAATAACTTTTTTTGCCCACAATTTTAGTCATAGTGTCACAGGCGTGATATTTCGTCCAAAACCTTATATGGTGCATCAGTTTGTAGTCGGTGAGCGGGATTATTACTATGGTATTTTGGAGTGTAAAGTAGGGTACTGCAGCATGAGCATGCCAAAAAAAGTGACAAATGCAGGTGCTATCACTCCAAAATATAAGTCACTGTTGCGCTCTGATGTGATGCTGCGTTTTATGGCAGAGCAACTTACACGTGAAAATCTTCAAGAGGAAGGGCTTTGTGAAGAAGTTGTAAACGCAGTGTTGCAAGTACATTTTCCAGATGAACAAATTCTGCAAAATAAAGAATTGCCACAAGAGATGATAGATGCTTTGAAATATCTAGAACTTTTTTCTTATATGAAACAGCTAGGTGCAAAAAGACGCTATTTTCAAGCGCTGCAATCGAAAAAAAGTGATTATAAAAAATGGGCAGAAAAGCTTCCTTTTGAACTTACGCGTGAACAGATAAATGCAATAGAAGAGATAAAAGAGGATTTTTCAAAAGATGTTGCTGCAAAACGCATCGTAGTGGGTGATGTCGGAAGCGGAAAAACGATGGTTATTTTGGCAGCTGCGTTTATGATGGCACCACACCGCTGTGTACTCATGGCACCAACGACTATTTTAGCAAATCAGCTCTTTGAAGAAGCACAAAAGTTTTTGCCTCATCTTCGGTCTGTATTAGTGACAAATAAAACAAAAAAAATCGATATGAGCGGATTTGATTTTATCATCGGAACACATGCACTTTTATATAGAGAGTTGCCGGAAGTAGCGCTTGTGATGGTGGATGAACAGCACCGCTTTGGAACGCAGCAAAGAAATATGCTCGAAAAACTTGTCAGCGAAGGAGTTAAAAAACCCCATTTTTTGCAGTTTTCAGCTACACCTATCCCTCGAACGCAGGCGATGATAGAGACGGCTCATGTAGATGTCTCACTTATCACATCTACACCGTTTATAAAAGATATCAGCTCAAAAGTAATCCATAAAAATGATTTTGCAGAGTTGTTACAGCATATCAAAGAAGAGATAGCTAAAAATAACCAAGTGTTGCTTGTCTATCCATTGGTTGAGCAAAGTGAAGTTTTGGACTATCAGAGCATTGAAGAGGCTAGGGGATATTGGGAAAAGAACTTTGATGGTGTTTATGTGACACATGGAAGAGATAAAGAAAAAGAACAGGTTCTGATGGATTTTAGAGAAAATGGTAAAATTCTTATCGCTACTACTGTCGTAGAAGTCGGTATCTCTCTTCCGAGACTAACTACTGTTGTCATCGTCGGAGCAGAGAGATTAGGACTCTCAACACTGCATCAGTTGCGCGGGCGGGTAAGTCGTACAGGACTCAAAGGCTACTGCTATCTTTATACAAATAAAAGTAGTTCCGAAAGACTTGATGCGTTTGTTATAACGACAAGTGGATTTGATATCGCAAATTTGGATCTAAAATTTCGCAAAAGTGGTGATTTGCTCAAAGGGACAAACCAAAGTGGTACACAGTTTCGTTTTGTGGATTTAGTTGAGGATGAAGCGATAGTGAAAAAGGTGAAAGTGGATTTAGAAATATCACAGCGACAGGTGTTCATGTCACTGTGAGCGTAGCAGTCTAAACTTTAGTAAAGACCAAATGCACCGTTACTTTTTTTGTATAAAACGCGAGTTTTACCTTCGTTATCTAAGAAAATTTCAAAAACTTTTGTGCTCTCTTTGAGGTCTGTTAAAACATCTTCTACTTCACGAGGTTTGTAAAGTGCGAGTTCTACAGGAACGATTTCATCTTCCATTGCTTCAGTCGCTGCTTTAACATCTGCTGTTTCAGCTTTAACATCATTGAGACCGACTTTATGGTGGTCACTGTCACGGTCGTGCATACGACGTAGTGCTTTTTGGGCTCTTGCAGTTGCAAGATCGATAGCAGCGTAGAGATCATCATCGTTTTGCTTGATGATAACAGAGTTTTTGTGTGCGAGGTTGATAACAAACTCAACGCATGAGTGATCTTTGCCTTTTTTGCTTTGAGCTGTAGCGATAACATTCACAGAGATGATATCCATATGAAATTTGCTAAGTGTCTCGATAGAAGTGTTCATATGAGCCTTAATACCATCAGTAAGCTCTACGTGTCTTCCAGTTAATGAAATATTCATTAAAAATCCTTATTTGTTTGAAGTAACAAAAATTATAGCATTAAAAGGTTTATAACTCTTATAACTCTATTAACTTTCTTTTAAATATTCTGATAGGTTCACTAGTTATTGTTGTATCGTTTACGTCAACTGTTATGTCTAAGCGAGCAACTCCAAAGTCGTCAGTTTGAGTAAGTGTAGCCGTCCCACAAGTAGAAATATCATTATTATAAACATAACTTACATTAATATTGATGTTATAAAAAGTATTTTCTACAAAGCTTTCACCGGTATAATTGCATCTAGATGTAGCATTATTATCTGTTCCTATTTTAAGTTTTGCATATTCTCCTGCGCTTCTAGCAAGAAGATTTGCTTGCTCATATACATACAAATCCACACTGCTTTTGCTGGTTAAAGTGCTAAGAGAAAGCGCAAGAGCTAGTAGTGTTGCAACAACTACTATGACGGCTATAGCCATAATCATAGCCATACCACTGCGTTTAGAACTTAAAATATGACTTTTTCTTTGCATATTGAGTGCTCCTCCCCGACAATTAAATCACTTTTTGCGCAGAGCATGATACTGAAGATACCACCACTTGGATTTGTTTTTATCCTAAATGTATCTACATTTTCCATTAAAAGTTGAGCAGTTCCGTCTGTTTGATAATTTTCTCCTTGCCAAGGCTGGTAATTGTAATAAAGTGTTAGATTTGTTCCATCATGCACAATAGCA
>Ga0154590_1062_pt1 | contig 15100 bp, 14 predicted proteins | sample RifGroF2_FD_116019 | JGI IMG/M metagenome (GOLD analysis project Ga0154590, IMG submission 116019) | Sulfurimonas sp. GWF2_37_8 | reverse complement strand
TATGGATATTTACTTGATTTGGATGTAGATTTATCATACAAAGAACTTCTGCTTGAACTTCCAACGGTCTCTGCCCTTATGCAAAGACAAGAGGTTGTGGATTTTGAACCGATTTACGCTGCAAAAGAGAAACTCTCCAAACATTTGGCGCTTACTTATAAAGAGAAACTTCTTGAACTTTACAAGCAATATCACAAGGCAAAAAACACTCAAATCGATGCACAAAGCATAGGTGAACGCGCGCTCAAAAACAGATGTTTGAGAGTGTTGTCGGCGCTTGAGAGCGAAGATATAATCATGCTCACTAAAACGCAGTATGAAGAGTCTCTTACTATGACAGATAGAATTACGGCTTTGGATATTCTCGAAAATACAAGTGCTGCGTTTGCTCCAAGCGCGCTTGAAGATTTTTATACAAAATATAAAAACGACACGCTGGTTATGAATAAATACTTTTCAATCCTTTCCGCTTCACACAGAGAAGGAACACTTGACCGTGTTATGGCACTCCAAAACGACGAAGCTTATGATGAAAAAGTACCAAATCTTGTCCGTTCACTTATTGGTGTTTTTGCAAGAAACTATAAACATTTTCATGCAAAAGATGGTCATGGATATATTTTTGTTGCAGATAAAATTATAGAAATAGACAAAATAAATGCACAGATGGCTTCAGGACTTGCAGGTGCTTTTAAAATCTACGAAAAATTGAATCCCCGTAATAAAGAACTCATGCATAAAGAGTTGGAACGTGTAGTTTCTACACACTCTCTTTCAAAAAATGTTTATGAAATTATTAGTAAAATTTTAAAAATAAAGTAATTTTTATTTTTAACCTTCTTATAAGCCCTATAAATAGGGCTTTATTTTTGCTATTCTTACTATTTATAATAATTATTTAAAATTTAATAATTCTTTGTGATATAAATGTGATACATAAGTGATAGAGTTATATAGAACTTTTTTTAAAGGAAAATATATGGCAAGATTAGTTGTTCTAGGGGGAGGAGTTTCCGGTCATACGGCTGCTACCTTCGCGGCAAAATGGTTAGGCTCGGCGCATGAAGTCGTAGTAGTTACTCCAAACGCAAAGTGGAATTGGATTCCATCAAATATTTGGGTTGGTGTTGGTCAGATGAGCAAAGAAGAGGTTACTTTTGACTTAGCTCCTGTATATGCAAAAGCTGGCATCACTTACAAACAAGCAAAAGCACTCTCTCTCAATCCAGAAGGAAACGCAACAAGCAACAAACCTTTTGTAACGATAGAGTTTACAGCTCCAGGCAAAGAAGGGACAACTGAAAATATCGAATATGACTACATCATAAACGCAACAGGTCCAAAACTCAACTTCGGTGCTACTCCAGGTTTGGGTGAAGGAAGTAACTTAGGGGAGCATACAGTTTCTGTTTGTACGGCAGACCATGCTGTTCATGCTTCACATGAGTTAGAAAAATGTATCCAAAAGATGAAAAAGGGTGAACGCCAAAAATTCCTCATCGGGACAGGTCACGGTATGTGTACATGCCAAGGTGCTGCGTTTGAGTACATCTTCAATATCGAACATGAGCTTAACCGAGCAGGTGTACGCGATATGGCAGATATCAAATGGATATCAAACGAATCTTTCTTAGGTGATTTCGGCGTTGGCGGATTGCATATGAAAACTATGGGATATGCAGTAAGTTCAAAAATCTTCGCAGAGTCTCTTTTTACGGAACGCGGTGTTGACTGGATTATCGGTGCTCATGTCAACAAAGTAGAGTCTGGTAAAGCACACTATGAACTTCTTGATGGAACTATGGGTGAAGAAGAGTTTAACTTCTCTATGCTTATCCCTCCATTTGCAGGTGTTGGTTTAAAAGCATTTGACAAAACAGGTGAAGATATCACAACAACTGTTTTTGCTCCAAACGGATTTATGAAAGTAGATGCAAACTACGCGGCTGGTGCATATGAAAACTGGAAAGCATCAGACTGGCCAAAAACATATCAAAATCCTACATACTCAAATATGTTCGCTTGTGGTATTGCTTTTGCTCCGCCACACCCGATCTCTAAACCAATGAGTTCTCCAAATGGAACACCTATTAACCCAACACCACCTCGAACAGGTATGCCATCAGGCATTATCGGGAAAGCTGTAGCACATAGTATCTGTGATAAAATCCTCAAAGGTGAAAATGCTCCACTGCATGAAGCTTCTATGGCAAACATGGGTGCTGCTTGTGTTGCGTCTGCAGGAAAAGGTCTCTTCAATGGAACGGCTGCGGCGATGACTATCTATCCTGTTGTCCCTGACTTTGATAAGTACCCGGGAACTGGCCGTGATACAGATTACACTTTTGGTGAAATCGGTCTTGCAGGTCACTGGATTAAACACATACTACATCACTTGTTTATTTGGAAAGCTAAGCTCAAAGCTGGCTGGACATTGATCCCAGAATAGTAATAGTAAAATACATACATACAAAGGAAAATATTATGGCAGGAAAAAAAGAAGAAGCAAACATCAAGGCGTATAGTCAAAACTTTACAACTATGACACCTGGACCTTTTGCAAAAAAAATGAGAACTTGTGTGATTTTTCAGATTATTAGATTTATCATCATCAATCTTAAAATGCTTGTAGTGGTAAGTAAAAGTCACTAACTCCGCGTATTAAACTCCCCCTTTTGGGAGTTTTTTATAAATAACTCCCAAAAAAAGGTCATCCATTGGTCCTAGAAATCAAAAAATATCCCACCCCACCAAGCGTACAATATGCAACCGATGTAAGAGTATTTGATCAAAATATTTTTTCATTGATTGATAATCTCAAGGATACGATAAACGCAAACAACCTTGATGGACTCGCTGCGTTTCAAGTAGGAAGTTACTATAATGTCATCCTCATAAAAAATGAAGACAGCACTTTTTTGGAACTTATCAACCCAAGACTCATCTCTACAAACGGTAAAATCACCACAACAGAAAAAACGGTCTATTTTCCAAATCTCAGCGCAGAGATACAAAGACATGACAAGATAAGTATCGTCTATCAAGATAGAGAGGGTGCGCAACATTCACTTCAAGCTGAGGGAGCTTTGAGTGTGCTTTTGCAGCGAAAGATAGATTATACTTTTGGTTCTACTTTTTTGCCGAAACTCTCCAAAGAAGAAAAAGCAAGATTTGAAAAAAAACTCGAATTTGGTGCGGATGTGGCTATCTCCGAAGTTTGCCCAACGACCTTTAAACGCGACTATCTCACAAAACTCTCCAATATCTTGACTATCATTATCGCGGCAATTTTTGTCGCATCTTTGTTTGTAAGTGAAGTCGAGATGCTTTCTTCTTTATGGAAAACGCAGCTATATTTCTCGTATGGTGTTTTAGTGACAAATATTATCTACTTTTTTTATGCACAATATGAAGGCAAAAGTTATAGTTCATGTACAAGTTGTCAAATAGGCAATATCATAGGAACTACTGTGATATCGCTTACAAAATTAACACTTGTTATGATTCTTTCATACTTTTTTGTAAATCCTTTATAGGTTCATCTATGCAAAACGAAATACCTCACCTTATCGCCTCTCAAGATAAGTTTAAAAATTCTAAAAAGATTATTTTAAACCAATGGATGGGTTATACTTCACCCAAAGAGATTTTAAAACTTCATAATATTGATGTGGATTTTTTTTTAGAAGAGTACGCAAGCGGTGTTTTTGACTACTTTATAGGTGTTATCTCAGGAGAGAGAGAAGTCGGAAACTGCCCTATTATGCAAGAACTTCTTCTCTATCTCAAAAATAGAGAGATCAGTGCGGATGAGCTTTTTGAGATATGCAGCCATTTTAGAAGATCGATGATTGACTTCTCCTACGACGCATCTTTGACTTCTAAAGAACTTATAGATGAAATTTCTTATATTTTCGACAAAAATTTTAGAGGTATTTTAAAACATTATACGGATACTATATTTAGAAAACTCATTGATGCGAGGCAAGAGGCACTGCAAGCTGGACAAGCTAAAGAGTATTTTCTCTCCAATATGTCTCACGAGATACGCACACCATTAAACGCAATCCTTGGGTTTGTCAATCTTTTACTCGACGATGAACTCTCTAAAAAACAGAGAAATTCTCTCGAAATCATTCTCAATAGTGGGGAAAATCTCCTCAGTATCATCAATGATATTCTTGATTTTTCTAAACTTCGCAGCGGTGAGTTTACTATTGATCCACAAATTTTTTCTCTCCATGAAGAGATTAGCCACACTATGGAACTTTTTGTCGCGAGTGCCACTTCAAAAAATATCACCATTACCTCTTTTATCGATCCGATGATTCCCAAAGAAATTTTTGCCGATGCCCTACGTATCAAACAGATTCTCTCAAATTTTCTCAGTAACGCTATCAAATTTACTCCTAACCACGGTATCATCAGCGTTATCGCAACCTGCCACAACAAGATGCTCAAAATCAGTGTCCGTGACTCTGGAATCGGCATAGAAGCAAAAGATATCAAAAATATCTTCACTGCGTTTGCACATGCTCAATACAGTGAATTTAAAAACTCCGGTGGCACAGGGCTTGGTCTCTCTATCTGTCATCAGCTCACAGAACATATGGGAGGACATATAGGCGTAGAATCAGAACTTCAAAAAGGAAGCACTTTTTGGGTGGAGATACCTATTGAGGTGCACTCTTACCAGTGTCAGGTTTTTACCGATATCCAAGAGTTTCAAAAGCTCAAGATGGTCGTATATGCAGAAGATAAAAAAACAAGTTTCCAACATGAATCTTTTATCCGTTATGCCAAAATATTTGAGATGAATGTAGAGGTTGTAGATACTCTCGATGGAGAGTTTGATGTGGCTATATTTGTCCACGAAGAGATAAATCAACAGCTCAAAAACAAAATAAAAAACTCTGATAAACACTCTATCGCCCTCATGAGTAAACAATATGATGAGTATGAAAAATATACACACATAAACGCCATCTGTTTTCCTCTATACTGCTCCAAAATCCATGTTGCTTTTAGTGAGCTTTTATATCCTGAGACCTATATACCCTACTCCAAAAAAGTCTCACAGCGATTTATGGGTCATATTTTAGTTGCAGAAGATAATGAAGCAAATCAAGAGCTTATCAAGATACTGCTCCAAAAATACGGCTTGAGTTTTGATGTAGCTGCAAATGGCCTTGAAGCAGTGGCGCTTTTTAAGAGAAATACCTATGATTTAATTTTGATGGATGAACAAATGCCGCGCATGGATGGCAATGAGGCTATCAAAGCAATTTTAGAATATGAAAAACAAAAATCTTTGCGTCATACCCCTATCTCGGCTCTTACCGCAAATGTTATCAAAGGCGCTAGAGAGAGAGGACTCTTGAGCGGATTTGATGCTTTTTTAGGGAAACCCATTGTTATCAAAGAGTTGGAGAGAGTCTTTTTGACGTATCTCAAAACCGACTCAAAAGAGAGAGTAGAGAATGAATCCTTACAAAAAGAACAAAAACAGATTCAAGGTCTTAATATAAAAAAACTAGCTGATGAATTACTGCTGAGTAATGATGAGTTAGCAATGCTTGTGAGTCTGTATATCAAAAAGATGTGTAAAATACTTCCTGAGTTCAAAAACGCAATAGAGGCGAAAGAGTATAAAAAAATCGCGCTTCATGCACATAGTATCAAAGGTTCCAGTGCCAATTTTAGGATAGAAATATTGCAAAATACCGCAAGTGATATGGAGATGAAAGCCAAAAACGAAGAGAGCGACTACGACTATTTCTCTGGCTATGCGATCATAGCCCAAAGAGTCAATGAGATTAAAATTTTCTAATCTACTCTTCGATATAATAGCCTATGCCTGAAGCATTTTTGATAATATCGGTCTCAAGTTTGTTTCTCAAACGCCAGACCAAAGTTCTCACACTGTTTTCTGTAGCGCCATGCTCATCCCAAACATAATTCATCGCCTGTTCAAAAGTCACAACAAGACCAAGTTGTGCAACAAGTAAACGCAAGAAGGCATTCTCTTTTTTTGTAAGTTTTATCTTTTTACCTTTGTAAAAAGTTTCGCAAATACTTATGTCTAAATGGTAATTGTCACCAAAAGGAACTATCGGTTTATCTGAAGTTCTTTTTGAATAGAGGAGTTTTTCAAGGTTGAGCTTATCTACTTTGAGTGAGTTAATATCCTCTTTTCTTTGATTTTCCATATCGTATTTGAATAGCGCCATTTGTAGCGTTGCATGAAGAGAATTTGGATCAAATGGCTTGAGAATATAACCGTAAGGCTCCGTCAATTTTGCCTGCGATATGATGACATCATCACTGTATGAAGTCAAAAATATAAATGGAAGATTATATTTTTTTCGTACCAGTTTTGCAAGTTCGATACCGTCATTGCTCTCTTGTAGAGATATATCAATAATCACGATATCAGGATTGTCCACACTCATCTTACATTTTGCCATTGCTGCGTTATCATATATAGCAACAACCTCATACCCTTGTTTTTTAAGAGACAATTTTAAGTTTAATGCAGTTATTTCATCATCTTCAACTATTGTAATTCTTCTGCTTTCCATGCCTATTCCTCATCATCAAAAAAAAATGATTATTTTGTGATATATTATAATATAACTCTTTATTATTTACAAGAATATCTTACAATCGTTTTTAAAATTGTTACAAAATGAAACGGATTATAAAGATTTTTTATTATACTTTTCTACTAAGTTACCATTAAGGCACAACAAAAAACTTTAGAGTCCTATCTGCGTTTAACCTAAAGCTAGAAATAAAAAAGTTAAAAGATTTTTTTGCTGAATTATCGTGGGTCTTGAGTTCTTTTATTTTTTAAACTCTACCCGTTCTTGCTGATTATAATTTTTTCTGCTTTTTAGATCATTGATATATCTATTTTCTAATTCTATTGCAACTTTTTGAAATAAAGGGTCCAAAACAAACGCAGCCCTTGCCTGTTTTACTGCTTTCATAGCAGCAGTTACATCAAGGTTAGGATCATTGACATCCAATGCGTCAAAGAGCTTATGAAGTATCTCAAGTGGTTCGCCAAGTACCACCGCATACCATTTATTTTTGTAAAAAAGCTGCAACATATATCCATCTTCACGGGTATAATCTGCGAAATTGATATAATATTCATCACTTGCGTTTTGTGCTTTTTGACTCCACTCTGAAATCGTGTAGTTTTGCTGTTTGAGGGCTATAGTCACGAGTCTGAAGTTGAGATGTTTGTGATTAAAGGCAATCTCTTTGCCATAAGCATGAAGTTTCGCATCAGAACGTTTCACATGAGCGATATCTTTAAAAGTTGCAAAATCAATTACACCTGTTTCAAGCGTACTCATCTTTACTTTTTCAGAGCCATTTATGATATAAAAGTCTGCAAAAAGCGAAACACTTAAAAATAACCCAAGCAAAAAAACTTTCACGACGCAATCACTTCTATTGTTGCATCTGCAACTTCTATAATATCACCTGCAACTATTTTGGCTCTTTTTCTCACCTCTACAACACCATTGCGTTTGACATGTCCATCAGCCACTATATACTTTGCTTGCGCACCACTATCTACCAAATCCAAAACTTTTAAAAGTTTAAAAAGTTCTATATATTCATCTTGCAGTTGAAATTGCATATTTGTTCTCTCTCTTGTAATCATCTGCGCAATAATATCCAAGAACTACTGCAATCTCAATTATGCTTCCTGATTGATGATAGAAAAACCGAGATCACTCATGGCCTTATCAACCATCTCCGTCGCTTTTTGCATTGTTATTTGGGAGATTTCAGGAAGTTTACCGCCCCACATCTCTTCGGCTTGTTTAAATCCCAAAAGCATTCCCTCTCGTCCTGCACGAAGAAGTTTTTCATCGCCGCCTGCACCGTTTATAACAAAGTTAGCGATACGCTCAGAAGTTTGTTTGATACCAAAGATACCATCTTCACTTACAAGTTCGGCAGCTTCATCTTTAGAAAGTTCTGCTATTGGCTTCCCGTTGTATCCTATATCTTTCAAAAAACTTTGAAATGTATCATAGGCTTTTGTAAAATCATCTTTCTTAACAAAAAGATTACTTTGGATGGAAGTAGCCTCAAATGTAAAAGCATTTGCGTTCTCTTCAACCTGTTTGCGTAACTCTGCTAGTTCATCATTACTCAGCTTTTGCGTATAAAGACTCTTCACACCGCTAAAATCTTGTAAAGAACTCATAGCATTTTGATTTGCTGACACTTTCATGGATAGCTCCTATTTTAGGCTTATTTTGATGTTTAATATATCGACATTTTAAGCTATTTTTTTAACAAGATGTCAAAATTGAAATTTATACATATTTTTTCGGTATAATTTTTGCGATGAAAGATGAGGCTCGAGTTCATCTTTAGTGTGTGATTTTGTTTTTTGCTCAATTGTTACCTAAAGACTCTCCAAATTTCGACTCCACTTCCCAAAAAGTGTATATTTAAAAAGCAGGTACTACAAATGGCAGAATTACTACAAGGATCAGTAAAATGGTTCAACGAAGAAAAAGGTTATGGTTTCATTCAACAAGATAATGGTGGCAAAGATGTATTCGTACACTTTCGTCAAGTAAACAATTCAGGTCACGGCCGTGTATCTTTGGCTGAAGGTCAAAAAGTTTCTTATGAATTAGGCGAAGGTCAAAAAGGTCCACAAGCAGAAAACGTTACTGCTCTGTAACCCTTACACACTTTTCTACAGGTTTTTGCACCTGTAGATGTTTCTTTTCATTGCGCGCAAAGCGTGACAATCTAACTTTTTATCTTTTCCAAAACTCCCAAACACTCTATCGCTATCTCTAACTCTTCATCTGTTTGTATGACTAAACTTTTAATATTTGCAAACAAAACACTTTCCAAAATGGCTTCACGAATTTGTACGGAATTTTCTCCTATGCCTCCTGTGAAAACTATTGCATCCACATAACCCAAAAGTGCCATATAGCCGCCCACATACTTTTGTATGCGACGTATCATCATAGCAAGTGCTAGTCTTGCGTTTTCACTCTCACTCTCTTCCAAAGTACGAACATTACTGATGCCTGATATACCCAATAAACCGGACTTTTTATTGAGCAGTATATCAACTTCATCCAAACTCATGCCAAGTTCTCTTTGCATATACAGTACGATAGAAGCGTCAATATCTCCGCATCTGCTCCCCATTATCAAACCCTCTAAAGGAGTAAAACCCATAGAAGTGTCGATACTTACGCCCTTTTGCACCGCGCAAACACTTGCCCCGTTTCCAAGATGCAGTGTTATAAGATTGAGCGCATGAAGAGGTTTTTGCAAAATCTCACTCGCTTTTTTTGCCACATAAGCGTGCGAACTTCCATGAAAGCCGTAGCGGCGGATTTTATATTTTTCATACATTTCAAGCGGAAGTGCATAAAGATAGGCTTCTTTGGGCATAGTTGTATGAAACGCAGTGTCAAAAACTGCGATTTGTGGTATATTGGGTGCTTTTTTTTGGCACACCAAAATACCTTCAAGATTTGCTGGATTGTGCAAAGGTGCCAGAGGAATAAGCGCGTGGATAGCCGCAATAACTTCTGTATTTATAAGTGTTGCTTCACTAAACGCAGCGCCGCCATGTACAACTCTGTGTCCTATAGCATCAAGCTTCGTAAAATCAAGCCCAAGACTTTTTATAGCTTCATGGTGCGTCTGGATAACAGACTCTTTTTCACCAATATTTTGAATATGTTTTACTAGCAAAACTTCCTGCGTTTGCATATCAAAAAGCTTGAGTTTGAGTGAAGAACTTCCCGCATTAATGACTGCTATTTTCATTTGACTTGTCCCGCTTGTATCGCTGTGATGGCGATAGTATTGACAATATCTGCTACAAGACAACCGCGACTAAGGTCATTTATAGGTTTTCGTAAACCTTGGAGTATCGGTCCTATTGCAACTGCTCCACTTGAGCGTTGGACTGCTTTATAGGTGTTGTTGCCAGTATTGAGATCAGGAAAGATAAAAACATTCGCTTCTCCTGCTACTTTTGAATTTGGCAGTTTACTTAAAGCAACGGATTTATTAACTGCTGCATCATACTGTATCGGCCCTTCGATGAGAAGATTTGGATTTTTGGATTTTGCTCTATTTGTAGCTTCGCGCACCTTATCCACATCTACTCCACTTCCACTCTCACCCGTGGAGTACGAGAGCATCGCTACTTTTGGTTCTATGCCAAACGCAGTAGCTGTTTCTGCGCAAGAGAGCGCTATTTGCGCAAGCTCCTCAGCGTTTGGGTCTTGGTTGATGGCACAATCCCCATATACAAGCACTTTGGTCTCCAAACACATAAAAAAGAGGCTCGATACCAAAGAGCTCTGTGGCGTTGTTTTGATAATCTGCATCGCAGGACGAATAGTATCACCTGTTGAATGAATCGCACCGCTCACCATTCCATCGGCATAACCCAAATGCACCATCATTGTCGCAAAATAATTCACCTTGCTCATGGCATCTTCTGCCGCTTGATAACTCAAACCTTTTACTTTTCGCATCTCATAAAAAAGCTCGCTAAACTCCTTTATAAGTTTTGGATCATCCTGATCAACGATAGCCGCACGGCTGAGATCAAGTCCAAGTCTTTGATAATTTGCACGCAGTTCTTCTTCTTTGCCGATAAGGATAATATCTGCCACATCACGCAAAATCACTATCTCCGCAGCACGTAAAATCCTCTCATCACTGCTCTCAGGCAATACGATGCGTTTTTTGTTGACACGGGCAAGCTCAAATATTTTGTACTCAAACATCATCGGTGTCATCACATCACTTGAAGCACTCGCTATTTTCTGTTCTATATAAGCAGTATCGACCGTTGCGTTGAAGAGTCCCAGAGAAAGTGCTATTTTTCTCTGAGAGTTTACACGGATACGAGAGTGAACTTGTGAGAGATTTTTGGCTGTTTCGTAAGTATCCGTGGGTACCGCCATGATAGGGATGTTGAACTGTTCAAGTCCTGCAATGAGTTTATTGATATTTGGATGCGCTCGCATATCAAAAGGGAAGATGATAGCTGAGATATTTGGATAATTTTTTGAGTACAGCGCACCTAAAAGTCCTAAGATGATATCCGATCTGTCTGCTGGTACGATAACCAAATCATCTTCTTCTATATGGTTCAAAAAATTATCCAATGTAAGTGCCGCAACTCTTACTTTTCGGATACTACGCAACTTTTGTTCTTTACTAATGAGCACTTCTGTAGCACCCAAAGAATCAAGTACATCTTGAATACTAAGCAGACTCAACTCTTGAACTTCTTTGAGTAAATATGTTTTTGGCTCATACCCTAAAAGCAGTTGTTGCATCTCTTCGTGTTTGAGTATATCAAGTCTGTTGATAAATGTAGCGAAATGGGAGCCTCCAAGAGAGAGAAAGTTTTCATTTTCTATCATAACGTTTTCATAAATTTCTTGAACACTTCTCTCTTTTGCATTGATGATATTGATATAAGGAGAACCAAAATTTTGGGCTATTTTCATATTGAGATCAAAGTGTATATTTGCGTTTAAAAAGGAACGGCGAATCCCTTCACAGAGTACAAAATCATACTTTGACTCAAGTTTTTTAAACTTTTGAATAAGCTGGTTTATGAGTTCGCCAAGTTTGTTTGAGGCTATCATATGTTCTACTTCTTCAACATCAAAACCAAAAGCATCTTCATACTCCATCTCAAGTTTGTATCTGCTTAACATAAAATGGATATCTTCATCTCTGACGCTGCGTTTATAAATGATAGGACGAAAAAACGCAACTCTATGGAGATTGCGTTTGAGTATCTCCATCATGCCCATGGAGACAAAAAGCATCCCTGCGTTTATCTCTTGTGCGGATATAAAAAGTGATTTTGTTTTCATGATTGACCTTTATTTGTGTTAGTATATCGAAAAAAGAGAGAGTTACAATGCACTGTTTTTGTGGAAATAAAGAAGAGTTTGAGCTCTGTTGCGGCGCTATAATTGCAGGCAAAACAGAGGCCAAAACACCAGAGAAGCTCATGCGAAGCCGCTACAGCGCTTATGTCAAAGGTGATGCTAGATATCTCTTCCAAAGTGCCGTAAAAAAGAATAGATACGCCGAAGATATCGCGCTTATAGAAGAGTTCAATAATGCCATAAAGTGGCTAGGGTTGAAAGTGCTTTTTGCCAAAGAGGATGTCGTTGCGTTTAAGGCATTTTATAAAGATGCAGAGGGTATAAAAATCCTCCACGAAGAGAGTACGTTTGTCCAAGAAGATGGTCTATGGCGCTACAAAGATGGTATCCTCTACAACACAAAAATACAGAGAAATGACCCATGCCCTTGTGGAAGCGGTAAAAAATATAAAAAGTGTTGCGCGTAAAAGTTAGAGTTGTATCTGTTTTTTATTTGTTAGTTGTTGGAGATAGTTTGAGATATTGATAAGAGAAAAAGTGACTAAAAATATCATCAAACCTGGAAAAAAACTCACCCACCAAGCTATCTCTACTACATCTTTCCCCCCACTGAGTATCGTTCCCCAACTCATCTGTGGTGCGACGATACCAAGACCTAAAAAACTCAAACCTGACTCTGCAAGTATTGCTCCGCCTACTCCAAAGGTAAAACTCACAAAATAAATAGGAGCAAGAATAGGTGCGTAGTATTTGAGTAAGATTTTGAGTTTGCTGACATGAGCGATGGTGAGTATTTTGATATAAGGTTTTGAGGTGATGCTAAAACTCTCCGAACGGATAAGTCTCGCTGTTGTCATCCAGCCCGTAATGGAGATAATAAGGATAAGAACCCATGCCGAAGCATTGACATAACTCACTAGCGCTAAAAGTAAAAAGAAGGTCGGAAATGTTAAAAACAAATCGACTCCGATGACAAATGCTTTGTCAACGCCGCCTCGAAAATATCCCGCCATAGAACCAAGTATCAGCCCGATAAAAGAGGCGATAAATGCACTCCCTACACCGATGATAATAGATATCTGACCACCTTCCATGAGCCGCGCTAAAATATCGCGTCCAAGCCTATCTGTACCTAAAGGATGCGTAAAAGAAGGAGAGACAAGAATAGATGAGCAATCCAACAGATAAGGACTTTGCCCATAAAAAAAGGAACCTAAAAAAGAGAAGGCAAAAACAAAAACAAGAACGGCGATGCTAAAGTACGGCATACCTGCGTTTACTGTTTAATGCCAAGAAGTGTTTGCATCATCTGATCGATAGTTGTGATGATTTTTGCAGCTGCACCGTAAGATGTTTGATATTTTATCAAATTTGTCATCTCTTCATCTATGCTGACTTTTGAAACACCAAAATACTCCATCTCAATAGCATTAAACTGCGTACTTACTGTTTCATTTTTTGTTGTTGCTGCGTTTGCCGCTACTCCAACTTCTGTTACAACGATATCAAACATCCCATACAAACTTGCATTATAAGATTTTGTGCCGACTTTTATATCAAAATTTTCAAACTGATGCTGTATCATTTTGAGTGCTACGCTATTATCTCCAGAAGCTGAAGTTGCACCTGCTTTTATGAGCGTTGCGTTTTCTTTATACTCATTTTTGAGATTGATGTTTTTTCCGTTATCACCATCAAAAAAGCGATTGAGTCCCAGTGCACCTGCAAAGTTTGAGCCAGAAGAATAACTTGAACTCTTAAGAGTATCCTCAATAGCAAAAGTATATCCCAAAGACTCTTTACCTGATTTTAGTCCCAACTCTACAATACTTTTGTTATCACTAAAGAGTGCAAAATTAAAGTTCACAAAATCATCTATATCATCATTTGCACTGCTGTTTGTATTGTCATCAACCGTTGCGTTTATCTGCGCTTCTATAGAATTTGCACCGCCTGTCATACTTGTAGCACTATCTATCTTGATTGCACGCGAAGCAACTTTGTTACCGTCTATATCATAAACGACAAGATTGAAAGAGCCTGTTTGGACATTTAAAGAAGAGTTGACAAGAGCATTTGATGGATTGAGCGAGATATAGTTTGACTCCATCTTTGTTTTAGCCGTTGATGCGTAAAGATTGTTTACAGATTCTATCAACGTAGCTGCAAATGCATCAAGACCAGAGAGTGCTTTTTGGATAACACCATCTGTCGGCATACCACTTGTCACGTCAATTGTACCGCCTCGCATATCAAGAATAGCGCCGATTTTGCCGCCGCTTATCTCTTCTTCAAGAGGGATAAGTTTTGCATCTTGTCTCTCATAAGATATCTCATAAAAACCGTAGGGATTATTCTCTTTTGTCGCATGGATTGGATGATACGTATTTCCATCAACAATATTAAAACCGTTGACACTCAGTGTATAACTGCCTGTTCTTGTGTTGGATGCACTGTTTATTTGTATATTTGACTCTAATTGTCCTGCGTTTACCTCAGCGCCAATAAGTCTTGCAAGACTTTTTTCTATAACATTTCTTCTGTCTCGTAAATCATTAGCACTATAAATCCCTGCTGATTCTGCCGTGTCTATCGCGATATTTATCTCTGAGAGTTCTTTTGCAAGCGTGTTTACCTCGTTTACATTAACAACTAACTCTTCGTTAGCCTGCATTTGCAAAGAAGATATTTTTTCTTTACTTTGGCGTATATGTTCAGAGAGTGTTTCGGTCTGTTTTGCAAGCGCAACTTTTATGGCATCATTGTCTGGATTGTCAGAGAGTGTTTGCCACATATTGTAGAACTCTTGCAAGTCTGCTTTGACACCGACACCGTCTATCTCAGGGAAATAAGTTGCCAGCTGATCGAGTGTTTTTGTCTCATAATCACTGTACTCTTTAGAAGAAGAGACCGCCGTATATCTTTCAAAGACAAAGTTGTCAAAAACTCTTTTGATATCGGTAATATCCACCCCGTTTCCAACCTGTCCTGGGATAGTTGCAATAGGCGTTGATGCCGCTGTTACGACTCTTTGACGCGTATAACCTTCAGTTTCTGCGTTTGCGATATTATGACCCGTTGTATTTATCCCCACTTGAGCGGTAGAGAGTGCGCTATAACCGATATTGAGTGCGTTAAAAATAGATGCCATGTTAGACTCTTAT
>Ga0154590_1041_pt5 | contig 15541 bp, 17 predicted proteins | sample RifGroF2_FD_116019 | JGI IMG/M metagenome (GOLD analysis project Ga0154590, IMG submission 116019) | Sulfurimonas sp. GWF2_37_8 | reverse complement strand
CGATTCGTGATGCTATTTCAGCAGTTGGTATTCCAACTATTGAAGTGCATATCAGTAATATTCACCGTCGTGAAGAGTTTAGAAAAACAAACATGATTGCACCAGTATGTGCTTCTTCTATCGTTGGTTTTGGTCCTTTTGGATATCACTTGGCTATGGTGGGAATGTTACAAATTATGAGTGAACTCAAAGCAGTTCATGATGCGCAGTTAGCGGCACAAAACGAAGCATAATTTTGTATGTACCTTAAACGCAATTTATCCAAAAATCTAACGACTTTTCATTCTTTGCGTTTTCCATACAAAAATTCTATACGCAGTGCGCACCGATATAGCGTTACTGTTGGAATAGGTGGCAATATAGGAGATGTAAAACGCAGGTTTGAACATCTTTTGGTCTCTCTAAAAAGAGACTCGAGAATAAAACTCAAAGAGACCTCTTTGATTTTGAAAAATCCTCCTTTTGGTTTTGTAAATCAGGATGATTTTTTTAACTCAATCATGGTTTTAAAGGTAAATATGCAACCTCATGCTTTTTTATCATATCTTATGCGGATTGAGAAAAAGTTTGCAAGAAAAAGAAGTTTTGCTAACGCACCAAGGACATTAGATTTGGATATATTATTTTTTGATAACAGAAATATCAATACAAGTAAGCTAAGCGTTCCGCATCCGGCTTGGTCTGAGCGTGAGAGTGTGCTGATTCCGCTTGCAGGGATGAAGAGATGAAAATTTTGACATTTACCGGAAAAACTCCCTCAGAAGCACTCAAAAAAGCCAAGTTAGAAATTGGTGATGAGGGAATGCTTATAGAGACAAAAGAGATCCAAAAAAAGAGACTCAACCGCGAAGCTGTATATGAAATAGTAATAGGAATAGATGAGGAAAAACTGCCAAAAAACTATAAAAGATTTGGTAAACCGCTTCAAGATCAAAAACCTATCATACAAGAGAGTGAAGATATACTTTTTGATATCTCAAACGCAGCGAAACAAATATCTCAGATAGCAGATGTTACACAACCACATTTTGAATATGGTCTTCCAAAAGCAACACAAACATTTACTGCTCCTTCGTTTGAACCTAAAGAACTTAAAGAGATAAAAAATGAGATCAATAAACTCGGTGATAAAGTAAAGTTGATCCAAAATATGTTTTGGAACGAAAAGGCACCGGATTTACAAAATGCTATACCTCCAGAGTTCGCAGAGATCTATCGTCTTACGGCACAAAGCGGAATGGACAGAATACATTTGGATGCTATTATGCAGATGACACTGGCACATATGCCCGCAAAAATGAAAGAAAATTCTTCTACTGTGAAGCGATATTTTCAGACACTTCTGCGAAAGATGATTCCTATCCGTATTGAGAGTATGCCTTCTTTTGGAAATAAAAAAGTGATTATGCTTGTAGGTCCTACAGGCGTAGGTAAGACAACATCTATTGCAAAACTTGCCGCGCGTTATTCTTTTTTGATGCAAAAAAAGTATAAAGTCGGACTTGTGGTTTTGGACACCTATCGCATAGGCGCGGTTGAGCAGCTCATGCAGTATGCGCGTATGATGAAGCTTGGGATAGAAACAGTGGTGGATCCTCCAGAGTTTGCAACCGCACTAGAGTCTTTACGACATTGTGATTTTATTTTGATTGATACTATGGGTTCAAGTCCTTATGATAAAGGTAAAATAGAAAAGATATACGAATGTCTTGAAGCCAATAGCACCGACTATAAGGTAGATGTGATTTTAGTAATGCCGAGTTCTATAAAATATGAAGATTTACTTGCAACATATGAAAATTTTTCATCTTTAAATATTGATACGATGATGTTTACGAAACTTGATGAAACAAGAGGTTTTGGAAATATTTTTTCACTTGCTTATGAGACGAAAAAACCTATCAGTTATTTTTCTGTAGGTCAGGAAGTTCCAGAAGATTTAGTGTGTGCTAACAGTGACTTTTTAGTGGATTGTTTGCTCAATGGATTTAATCGGAGTAAAGCATGATGGGACATCAAGCTGAAAAGCTCGAGGAATTAGTGGCATCAAACGCAAAAAAAAGATCTAAAAAAACGCGTTTTGTCGTTATAACAAGTGGTAAAGGTGGGGTAGGCAAAAGTACTATTAGTTCCAACCTTGCTTATATTTTATCTCAAAGTGGAGTCAATGTAGGGATTTTTGATGCGGATATAGGACTTGCAAATCTAGATGTTATGTTTAATGTCAAAATCAAAAAAAATATTTTGCATGTGCTCAAGGGCGAAGCAACTGTAGCGGATATCCTTATTCCAATCACAAGAAACCTTATACTCATCCCTGGTGAAAGCGGTGACGAGATACTCAAATATTCTAATATGGCATTTTTTGAGCGTTTTATGGAAGAAGCACAGGTTTTAGATAAACTTGATGTGATGATTATCGATACAGGGGCTGGAATTGGGGAACACATTCAGATGTTCATAAACGCAGCGGATGATGTTATTGTTGTAACTGTACCAGATCCTGCGGCAATAACAGATGCCTATGCGACTATCAAAACGATAGCTTTAGTCCGTGATGATGTCAATATGATTATGAATCAAGTCAAAAATGAAAAAGAGGCACAGGCTGTTTTTGATAAGATAAAAAAAGTTGCGTTTGCAAATATCGGTCCCAAACTTGATTTGAAACTCCTCGGTAAGATAGATAGTGATATAAAAGTCTCAAGTTCGGTTAAACAAAGAGCACTTTTTACGCTCAATTACCCATTATCCGGACCAAGTAAGGATATAGAACTTATAGCCAAGCAGATAGTAAACAAGCTGGAACGCAATGTGCTAGTTAACTCCAATGAGAGCGGACTAACGGGACTGTTTAAGCGTTTGATGGAACATTTTTAGCGTTTGTTTTTTGTTATAAATTGGAAGGGTATTTATGGCAGGTGAAAATTTTGTATATTTTTTTACAGTTCAAGGTTTTTTTGTAGGGATTATATTTGGTATCCTTAAATCCTTTGATGCTGCAGGTTTACTCACTTATACCTTTTTGATTACTCTGTTTTTTTATCTTTTTTCTCATATAATCATTGCGTTTTATTTTAGAACACTGAGTGCAAAATCGTATAGCTTTAACAAAGATATCCATGAAAAAGATTTAGATATTTTTGTCAAAGAGATCAACAAAAGAGAAAAACTGATAGATTCTGCTATCAAGATTACCGAAATGGTTACAAAAATGAATTCAGATGAACTTGCGGGAGAGAGAAAATGAGTATCGTTGCTTATACTCAAGATTTAAAACATCAAGAAGATGAACTAGCCTTGCAATTTTTGCCGGCTGTTAAAGCGATGGCATTTAGACTAAAAGAGAGATTGCCAAGCTCTGTTGATTTTATGGACCTCTCCGCAATAGGTACAGAAGAACTTATAAAACTTGCACGAAGATATGATGAAACACAAAACGATTCATTTTGGGGATATGCAAAAAAAAGAGTTTATGGAGCGATGCTTGATTATCTACGAACACTTGATATTGTAAGCCGTTCAAGCAGAAAACTCATTAAAGCAATTGATTATGCAGTTCAAGAGCATATGGCTTCACACGATGAAGAGCCTAGTGATGAGGCATTGGCACTTCTTTTGGATGAAAGTGTTGTAAAAATTCATGATGCACGCATAGCTTCAAGTATTTATACGGTAATGCCCTTACATGATCAACTTCAAGTCGGAGATGAAGGTGCATCACTTGCTGCAATTGAAAAAGATGAACTTATAGAGGTCATTAAAACTATTCTCTATGGATATAATGAACGCGAACAGATGATTATTCAATTATACTATTTTGAAGAGTTAACACTCAAAGAGATTAGTGATGTACTCAATATTACAGAGTCACGAATTTCACAAATCCATAAATCTGTTATCAATAAAATCAAAGAAAGTGTAGGAGCATAAGATGGCAGATATACTTTCACAAGAAGAGATAGATGCCCTATTGGATGTTGTGGAAGATGAAGGAGATGATCTTCTTGGCTCTTCTGATGGTGTTCATTTACCACAAAGACAAGTAACACTTTACGATTTTAAAAGACCAAATAGAGTTTCTAAAGAACAATTACGCGCATTTCGTGGTGTGCATGATAAGATGGCAAGATCTTTGGCTTCACAGATTTCATCTATTATGCGCTCTATTGTAGAGATTCAGCTTCACTCAGTTGATCAGATGACTTATGGTGAATTTTTAATGTCGCTTCCAAATCCGACAAGTTTTAATGTTTTTTCTATTAAGCCGTTTGAAGGAAGTGGTATTATTGAGATAAATCCATCGATTGCGTTTCCTATGCTTGATAGACTCTTAGGTGGAAAAGGTGAACCTTTTGATGCGAGCCGTGAGTTTTCAGATATTGAACTAAGTCTATTTGAAACTATTTTGCGTGTTATGATGAGTACGCTTAAAGAGGCGTGGGGACCTGTTATGGAAGTTTATCCAACAGTAGAATCAAAAGAATCTAGTCCAAACGTAGTCCAAATAGTTGCGCAAAATGAAATTGTTGTGATGGTTGTTATGGAAATAATCATCGGGCATAGCTCTGGTATGATGAATATCTGTTACCCTGTTATTTCTCTAGAACCTGTTCTGCCAAAACTTGCGAGCAGGGATTTGATGCTCAATGAAACAAGTTCAAAAAAGAGTAGAAATACAGAACTTCAAGTTTTACTTGGCGGTGCTAAAGTAAACATAGAAGCAAATCTAGGAAACGCAGAGCTTAATATGGCTGATATACTTGAGCTACAAGTTGGTGATGTTATCAGACTTTCTGCTCCAGCAGATGATATCGTAACGGTTAGTGTAGATGGGAAAGATAGGTTTCGTGGGGAAATAGGTTTGAGACGTTTTAGAAAATCTATACAACTAACTGAAATTATAGATACAGAAAAAGATGCAGTCAAACGTGCCCTTGAGAGCTTTGAGTCTTTAAGACACGAAAAAATATCGGGAGTTAAAGATATAATACATGAAAATGCGTATGAAAATGAGGAGTATTTAGATGAATAGTTTTATGCAATTATTTGAAAATGAAACAACAGGAACGGTAGAAGCACTTGTTGGTCAAGCTCCTTCGCTTGAGTTAAAAGAAGAACAAGAATTAAGCATAATCTCTAACATTATTCCTCCTATAGTCCTTGCAAAACTTAAAGTAAGCGGAGCTGTTTCTGCAAATGTAATGGTCGCACTACCACCAAATCTTGCAACATCTCTTTCTGATATGATGATGGGCGAAGACGCAAGTGAACGAGAAGATGTAAGTGATGATGACCTTGATGCAACAAAAGAGATAATTTCAAATATTTTTGGAGCAATTTCAAATTCTCTTTCTGGACAAAAAGAACTTCCACTCCTTTCCTTTGTTGTAGAAAGTATTGAATTTATACACAATGAACATGAAGTTAGTCTTGAAAATTTTGCAAAAATGAGTGTTTATAGATTTAAACTAGATTCAATAGAGTCTCTTTTGATGCTTATAATAGATGAAAACCTAAACGCAGCACTTTTGGGTGAGACAAAAAATCCAATGAAAGTACCAATGCAGGAAAACGTAACTATAAATAATAGTAGCAGCTCAAATGTAAAATTAAGCTCCGAAGAGATGCATAATATTTCTTTGATTATGGATGTAAAACTTCCTGTTCGCGTACGTATTGGTAAAAAAAGAATGCTCTTAAAAGATGTTCTTAATATGGATATAGGCTCTGTAATCGAACTTAATCAGCTTGCAAATGACCCATTAGAAATTTTAGTTGACAATAATGTAATAGCTGAGGGTGAAGTTGTGATAGTTGATGGAAATTTTGGTGTTCAAATAACGTCAATAGGAACAAAACGCGAAAGACTTAACCAGCTTAAGGGTTAAACAGTGATGAAAAAAAAAGATACTGCTTTCGCTAAAAAATACGTCAGTGAAATGAGGTCGCGTGATGTTTGGAGTGTTTTTAAAATTCTTGCAGATTTTGTAAAAGGTTTTGATGAACTCGGGGATCTTGGTCCTACAGTGACGATATTTGGCAGCGCCAGAGTCGATGAAGAGAACGATAATTATAAAAATGCTTTAAAACTTGCTTCATTATTGGCATCAGAGGGTTTTAACATAATGACAGGCGGAGGCGGCGGTATTATGGAAGCTGCAAATAAAGGTGCTAGTAAACATATGGAGGTAGAATCCATAGGTTTAAATATTGATCTTCCCTTTGAGCAGATTGCCAATCCATACACGACAAAAGATTTAACTTTTGACTACTTCTTTGCAAGAAAAGTTATGTTGGTGAGATATTCAATGGCATATGTAATTTTTCCTGGTGGTTTTGGAACACTCGATGAGTTGTTTGAATCCCTCACTTTAGTTCAGACAAGAAAAATTACAGGCGTAAAAATATTTGTAGTTGGTACAGAATTTTATAAGCCACTTTTGGATTTTATAGAGAATAAGCTAGTAAAACACAAGATGATAGATATGGTCGATTTTTCGATGATACGACTCACTGATAACTTGGAATGTATAGTAAATGAAGTAAAAGAGTCATTAGTAAATCAAATGAAAGCCTTAAAAGATGCAGGCTTAAGTGATAGTGATTATTATAAATCTTTATCAAGCTTAAAAGAGACAAAAAATGAATAATAAAAAAGTATTAATCGGCATGAGCGGAGGTGTTGACTCCACAATTTCTGCCTTACTCCTCAAAGAAGAAGGGTATGAAGTAGAAGGTTTGTATATGAAACTACATTCAAAACCTGGGTATCATGAGATCCATCAAGCCCGTGCACAAAAAGCTGCTGATTTTGTTGGTATTCCCCTTCATGTGCTTGACTTGCAACAAACATTCAATGAAAAAGTTTTTCAACCTTTTATAGATACTTATGCTCAGGGAAAAACACCAAATCCATGTGCTCTATGTAACCGTAATATGAAGTTTGGCGAGATGATACGATATGCAGATACTATTGGTGCATACTATCTTGCTACGGGTCATTATATAAAAACTGATGGACTATTCTTTTATGAAGCGAAAGATGACACAAAAGATCAAAGTTATTTTCTCTTTTATGTTCAAAAAGAGATACTTCCAAGACTTCTTTTTCCTCTTGGAAGTAGAAAAAAAGCAGATATTAAAAAACTTGCAGCTTCGATAGATGGACTTGAATCTTTTGCTGCGCAGAGTGAATCGAGTGAAATTTGCTTTGTAGAAACAACATATACAGATGTATTAAAAGAGTATGTCACCGTTGATGCAATAGGTGAAGTTCTTGATAGAGAAGGAAATGTTGTTGGTGAGCATAAGGGTTATATGCATTACACAATAGGCAAAAGAAAAGGTTTCACTGTTAAAGGTGCTCATGATCCTCATTTTGTACTGAGCATTGATCCAAAAAATAATCAGATTGTAGTCGGTAAAAAAGAGGATTTAGCATGCAGAAGTGTAGTTCTTGATAATCTTAATATGTTTCATGATACAAAAGAGTTTAATACAACGGTAAAACTTCGATATAGAACTACGGCTGTTTCGTGCCATGTGAAGATAGAAAATGATAAAGCTTATGTTAGTTTAAAAGAGAGTGTATTTGGTGTGGCAGTAGGTCAAGCAGCCGTTTTCTACGACGAAGATAAACTGATTGGTGGTGGTTGGATTATTGATGCTAAATGATTTGCAGAGGGTATAACATCGCTTTAATATAAACAAATTATTGCGTTTGAATCTCGTCATATTTTTCAAACAACTTAATTCCAAGGCATACAATTGTATTTTATATAAATCATATATATGATATTATTTACATAATATATGAAATAAATGGAATATTAAAAATGAAAAATTACATTAAAGATCAAATCAAAAAATCGTATGAAACGAAGCAAGATATTTATAATAATGATGCGCTTATAGATACGATAGTTGAGGTTGCTAAAGAGTGTGTAAAGCTCTATCGAGGATTAAATAAAACTATACTTGCAGGAAATGGTGGTAGTGCTGCTGATGCGCAACACATTGCAGCTGAATTAGTTGGAAGATATGGTTTTGATAGACCTTCTATTCCTTCTTTGGCACTCACAACTGACACTTCAAATCTTACAGCTATCGGCAATGATTATGGCTATGATAAAGTTTTTTCCCGTCAACTTGAAGGCATGGGGCAAAGGGGTGATATTTTTATTGGTATCTCTACCTCAGGCAACTCTGTAAATATCATTAACGCTTTTGAAAGTGCCAAAGCCAAGGGAATTATGACTATAGCTTTAGTTGGAAAAGATGGTGGCATGATGGCTAAGATGGCGGATATTGCTATAGTTGTCCCTTCAAACTCTACGCCTCGTATCCAAGAGTCTCATATACTTATCGGCCATATTTTATGTGATATCATTGAAAAAGAGATTTTTGCTGATGGAGTTGGCGCGTAATTATGGAGTTTGAGAAAAAACAGGCTCTTTTTTTAGATCGCGACGGTGTGGTTAATATTGAAAAAGAGTATCTTTATAAAATTGAAGATTTTGAATTTATAGATGGGATTTTTGAGCTTTGCAGACATTACACTCATTTGGGGTATTTGATTTTTATTGTTACAAATCAATCTGGAATAGCAAGAGCTTACTATAGCGAGGAAGATTTTTCTCATTTAAATGAGTGGATGGTTGCTGCGTTTATAAGTAAAGGTGTTTTTATTTCTAAGGTTTATCACTGTCCGCATTATCCTGAAATTTCTGGTTTATGTAAATGTCGTAAACCCGAACCTGGAATGTTGCTCGAGGCACAAAAAGAATTTAATTTAGATTTAGAACATTCTGTTATTGTTGGAGATAAAGAGAGAGATATTTTAGCAGGGATAAACGCAGGTCTGAGGGAATCATATCTTTTAGATGAAACAGGACAAACGCGACACTCTCAAGCGACAAAAATTGTTACAAGATTAAAAGATATATGGATAAAATGATGTTAATTCTCAATAGTGGCGGTACATTTAACAAGCGTTATAATCCTCTAAGTGGAGAGTTGGATGTACCGTATGATAATCTTGCGATTGAAGCAATCCTCACAAATAGTGACTGCGTTTATACTCTTGCTGGAGTGATTTATAAAGATAGTTTAGAGATGGATCTTCAAGATCGAAAGCAACTTGCAAATATTGTTTCTCAATCAAACGAGTGCGTATTCGTAATAGTACATGGAACGGATACAATGGATAAAAGTGCTGCATTTTTATCTGAAATATTTACGGATAAAATCATAATCTTAACAGGAGCAATGAGACCATTTGAGATTGACAAAGTTGAAGCAAGCTTTAATCTTGGAATGGCGATAGGATTTGCAAAAGCAGCTCATGAAAATGGGATTTATATCTGCATGAGTGGTCATGTAAAAAAATGGGATGCTCTGTATAAAAATAAACAACTTGGAAAATTTGAACTTGTCAAATAGTGTAGCATGTAATCACTGTCATTTAGAATTTGACAAGTCGGTAATGATTGTAGAAGAGGGTGTTGGATTTTCGGTTGCAACACCAAAGAATCATACACTCTATTTTTGCTGTAATGGCTGTCAGGGCGTTTATCATCTTTTAAGTGATGAAGGACTTGAGAGTTTTTATGATAAAGCGGAGGGTATAAAACTTACTCCGCCAACAAAGCAGTATCAAGATTCTTCCAATTTTAATTCGGCTGCGTTTTATGAGAGATTTGTAAATATCAATAAAGATGGTTTTCATGAAGTTTCTCTCATAATAGAAGGCATCCATTGTTCGGCCTGCGTTTGGCTTAATGAAAAAGCTCTGCACAAAATGGAAGGGGTTATTGAAGCGAATATCAATTTCACTAACAACAAGGCACATATTGTCTGGTCGGATGAAATCTTAAAGCTCTCAAGTATCATCGATATGATTCGCGCTATCGGATATAACGCTTATCCCTATGATGCTTCGATACAAGAAGCTCATGCAAACAAGGAGAGAAAAGAGTATTATTTAAAAATGGCAGTTGCTATTTTTGCGTCTATGAATATCATGTGGATAGCTGTAGCTCAGTATGCGGGATATTTCACTGGAATCACGCAAGATATCAAAACTATTCTCAACATAGCAGAAGGTGTGCTTGCAACTCCGGTGCTTTTTTACAGTGGCTGGGTCTTTTACAGAGGTGCTTATTATGGACTAAAAAATAGAGTTATCAATATGGATCTTCCCGTAGCCACTGGAGCTTCGCTTACATATATCTATTCCCTTTATATCACAATCTATGAACGAGGTGAAGCCTATTTTGACTCTGTAAGTATGATAATAACTTTTGTGTTGATAGGAAAATTTCTTGAAATCTTGAGTAAAAAAAACGCAGCAGATACTTTAGATATTATCGGTAAACATATCCCTAGTGTAGTGAACATTTTAAAAGATGACGCTATAGTCTCTTGTAAAATTGGGGATGTTGTTGCAGGGGATATCATTGTCGTCTCCTCAGGTGAAAAACTTCTTTTTGATGGAGAAATCATCAAGGGTGAAGGCTTTTTTGACGAGTCAAATCTTACAGGTGAAAGTGAACCTATCTATAAAAAAGTGGCGCAGAGTGTTATCAGTGGGACCACAAGTATAGACGCTGATATCTTCTATAGAGCAAGCAAAGATTTTAAACACTCGACACTCTCAAATCTTGTGCATCTTTTGGAGAGTGCTATCAATAAAAAACCGCGTATAGAACAGATGGCAAATAGACTCTCTGAGTATTTTTCAGCAGTTATTCTTGGATTTTCTGTGCTGACGTTCTCTCTCTGGTACTTTTGGCCGCACAGCTTTGAAATTTCTTTTATGGTGGCTATCTCTGTTATCGTTATTGCTTGTCCTTGCGCACTGGCTCTTGCTACTCCTGTTGCAACATTGGTTGGGCTGAGTCTGGGTGCACAAAGAGGTATTCTTTTTAAAGAAGCTGCGCAGCTTGAGACGATGGCAAAGATTGATACGCTTATTTTGGATAAGACGGGAACATTAACCATTGGAAAGCCTGAAGTAGTGGAAGAACATCTCTATGCTGCGTTTGATACCTCTTTGCTTTATGCGCTTGTGAGTGCATCAAAACATCCAGTTGCGCAGGGAGTTAAAAATTATTTATATCAAAAAGATGAAACCATAGCAGGTTTACTTTTTGATACATATAAACAAATTCCTTCATTGGGGATATCCGCATGGTATCAACAAAGAGAAATTCTTGGTGGTAATCATAAGCTCATGGAAGAAAATGGTATCATCGCTACATTTGAATCTACAGATACACTTTTTTATGTTGCGATTGACAAAAAAATTGTCGCTATTTATGAGCTTCGTGATAAAGTAAAAGAGGATGCCAAAGAGATTATCGCTGCATTTCAAAAGAGAAATATTAGTGTGATAATGCTCACTGGAGATAATGAAAACGCAGCGAAAAAAGTAGCTTCAGAAGTAGGACTTACTGCGTTTTACTGTAACCAAACACCTCAAGGTAAAGCTGACTATGTAAGTATGTTACATGAGCAGGGTAAACGTGTTGTGATGGTGGGAGATGGTGTTAATGATATTTTAGCTCTAGCAAGAGCAGATATAGGTATAGTTATGGGAAGCGGAAGTGATATTGCCGTAGAGATGAGTGATATCGTGCTGCTAAACGACTCCCTTCATTCACTTGAAGATGCGTTTAAAATATCACGAACAACATACGGGCTTATAAGACAAAACCTCGGAATCTCTTTGATTTATAATGCCATCACGATTCCTTTGGCAATGGCTGGGTATGTTATACCTTTGGTTGCGGCAATATCGATGAGTGTGAGTTCGCTTCTAGTTGTAGGGAACTCGATGCGCATTCGCTATAAATGGAACAAAAACTAGGAGGCTACTTTGGATAACTGGGTTATTGCTATGATGCTCGGAGCATCTATATTTTTGGGCGCAGTTGCACTTTTTGCATTTTTATGGGCTATAAAAAATGGTCAATTTGATGATGAAGAGAAGTTTTTAAACGCAGCGAAATATGACGGTGAAGATGAACTTAATGATGCTCTCAAACAAGAACAAAAAAAACAGAAGCTAAAAAAACAGTATCGACCTGAATAAAAAAATGAAAGTGAAAAATGGATTGCCCAAGAGGACAATCCAAGAGGAATTATTTTCCGATAGTTTGTGCGAAAGCTTCTAAGTCAGCGTCAGAGTATTTTGCTACTTGACCTCTCATAAGACCTTTCATTGGTCCGCCGTATGTGCCAGCTTTGTAACCTTTAAGAGCAGTAGCGATTTCTGCGTGAGTTAAATCAGAAACGATTTTTGATTTGTTCAGAGCTGATTTTGACCAGTCTGCACCGTGACAAGATACACAAGCTTTACCATCTACGGCAGCCATTGATACAGTTGCTAGAGCCAAAGTAGCTATTGAAGCGATTACGAATTTTTTCATTTAATTTCCTTACTATAAAGTTTCGTATGCATTATATTGCTAAGACTCTTAAATGCTTGTTAATGAAGATAAAGGTATCATTTTATTAATATTATTTTATCACGGGTGAGAATATGCGATACATACAAGATGATTTAAAAGACAAAACAATCCTTATCACGGGAGGTGCTGGATTTATCGGTTCAAGCCTTGCGTTTTACCTGCAAGAGAAGCACCCTCAGGCAAAAGTGGTGGTTTTGGATGCTTTTAGAAGCGGTGAAAAACTCTCTAATGGAAACCTCAAAAGTTTTGGACATTTTAAAAATCTTTTGGGATTTACGGGTGAGATTATCAGTGGTGATATCAATGATAAAGACTTGCTTTTGGATTTGGAAATAAACTACAAATTTGACTACATTTTTCACGAAGCAGCCATCTCTGATACAACTGCACAAGAGCAGGATCTTATGATAAAGACCAATGTAAATGCTTATAAAGATCTTTTAGATCTAGCGGTCGCTCATGGAGCAAATATGATATATGCTTCTTCGGCTGCAACATATGGAAACGCAGAGTCTCCACAAAAAGTTGGACGCGAAGCACCGCAAAATGTTTATGGTTTTTCTAAACTTTCTATGGACCATTTGAGCCGTCAATATATGAAAAAATGCGATATTTCTATCGTCGGGCTAAGATATTTTAATGTGTATGGGCCAAGAGAGTATTTTAAAAATACAACGGCTTCGATGGTGCTACAGTTTGGGCATCAGATACTCGCTGGAAAAAATCCTAAACTCTTTGAAAATAGTGACAAAATACTTCGTGATTTTATCTATATTGAGGATATTGTCCAAGCTAATATCAAAGCGATGCAACCAAAAGAGAGCGGCATTTATAATGTAGGAACAGGTAAAGCAAGAAGTTTTCAGGATATTGTTGACATCCTCCAAAAAGAACTCGGCACTGAACTTTCTTGTGAATATATTCCAAATCCTTTTGTGGGAAGTTACCAGTTTCATACAGAAGCAGATATAGAAATGACAAAAGAAGCGCTTGGCTATCTCCCTGCGTATGAGATGGAAGATGGGATAAAAGCTTATGTGAGTGAAATCAAAAAACTTTTTAAAGAAGAAGTCAAATAATGCAGATACTCAAAAATAACAAACCAAAGATTTTAGTTATCGGTGATTTGATGATAGACCACTATCTCTGGGGAAGTTGTGAAAGAATCTCTCCGGAAGCACCTGTACAAGTTGTGGATATTGCAAAAGAGACAAGTGTGCTCGGTGGTGCGGGTAATGTCATAAGCAACCTCAAAACTCTTGGTGCTCATGTGAGTGTTGGCAGTGTTATAGGTGATGATGACAATGGCGTAGAGCTTGTTGCAATGCTCAGAGAAATCGGTGTAGAGACACAAAATATTGTTGTGCAAAAAGAGCGAAAAACATCCAAAAAAAGTAGAGTTATAGCCGTCAGCCAGCAGATACTCCGTTATGATAAAGAATCCAAAGAAAAGATAACAAGTGCTTCGGTTGATGCCATCATGAGCGTCTTAAACGCAACGATAGCAGAGTATGATATCGTCGTTTTGTCGGATTATGGAAAAGGCGTTTTAACAGATGATTTGTGTCAAAGAGTTATCAAACTCTCCAATGAGAACAAAGTACGCGTTTTGGTTGACCCAAAAGGAAGTGACTTTTCAAAATACAAAGGTGCATACCTTTTAACGCCAAATAAAAAAGAGGCAGTTATTGCTACAGGTATTGAGATAAAAGATGAAAGAAGTCTCGAAGAGGCACTTTTGAAACTCAAAACAGATTGTGAACTTGGCATCTCACTTATCACACTATCAGAAGATGGAATCGCGACCTATGATGATGCGCTTAAAATCTTTCCAACGGTTGCAAAAGAGGTTTTTGATGTGACAGGTGCTGGAGATACAGTTATCGCCTCTATCGCATTTGCTCTTTGTGCTGGAAAAAATATCCAAGAGAGCGCGAAATTTGCAAACCTTGCCGCAGGTGTAGTTGTGGGGAAAATAGGTTCCGCAACGGTAAGTATTGTAGAGATAGAGGAGTATGAAGCAACGCTGCATAAAAGCACTTCAGATGCGCATATCAAGAGTTTTGAAGATATTGATGCCATCGTCAGACGCTACCGTGAAAATGGCAAAAAAGTTGTTTTTACAAACGGCTGTTTTGATATTTTGCATGTAGGGCATGTAAAATATCTCCAAATCGCAAAAAGTTTTGGAGATATACTTATCGTTGGGCTCAACTCTGATGCCTCTGTTTCTCGTCTCAAAGGACCAACTCGACCAGTAAATATCGCAGAAGATAGAGCCTATCTTTTGGCGGCACTTGAAGCGGTTGATTTTGTAGTTCCATTTTCTGAGGATACGCCACTTGAACTTATCAAGATGATAATACCTGATGTCCTTGTCAAAGGCGGAGATTACGAAGGGAAAGAGGTTGTCGGAACAGAATTTGCTGGAGAGTTGAAGCTCGTTGACTTTGTAGATGGAAAAAGTACGACAAAAACAATCCAAAAAATACAAGGAAATTTATGCTAAAAAAAATAACTATGCTCACACTTTATGGAGTTTCAGCTTTTGCTTTAAATAATGCAGAGATAAATGTAAACGATAGTGACTTAGAACTCGGTGCCAAATTGGACATGGGTCAGGTGATACAAAGTGTCACTCCAAATACAGTTTTTTTGGGTCTAAAGTTTATGGATGTAGATGCAAAACACAGTGAAGATGAAAATATAAAAGTCAAAAGTTACGGTGAACTGAACTTTCTTATGCAAAAAGAGATTGCACACAGTGGTCTCTCTGTCGGTTTGGGTGTTAAACTCAACAAAACTGAAATAGGTAATAAAAGCTTTGCGTCTGCTCCACTTGGTATTGAAGCAAGTTACAGACTGCCTGCCTCTGATTATATCCCGATGTATGTAGGTGGCGCTCTCTATCACGCACCGGCTGTTTTATCTTTTGAAGATGCGGAAAATTTTATGGAGTATCGCGTCCATTTTGATCTTGAAGTAGTTCAAAACGGTAACATCACTCTTGGATACCGTTCTATCAATACAAACTACGATACCTATAATTTCAACTACAACAAGTC
>Ga0154590_1056_pt2 | contig 16146 bp, 12 predicted proteins | sample RifGroF2_FD_116019 | JGI IMG/M metagenome (GOLD analysis project Ga0154590, IMG submission 116019) | Sulfurimonas sp. GWF2_37_8 | reverse complement strand
CGTGGTGAGATTATCGACTATGTGGTCAACAAATACGGACGCAATCAAGTCGCACAAATCATCACTTTTGGTTCTTTACTTGCCAAAGGAGTTATTCGCGATGTAGCTCGCGTTTTGGATATGCCACTTTCTCAGGCCGACAAGATGGCAAAACTTATCCCAGATGAGCTTGGTATCACACTCAACGGCAAAGAGAAAAAAGGTGAATATATCGATGGTGCGTATCAAAAAGAGCCAAAACTCAAAGAGCTCATAGAGAGCGATACAAACGCAGCAAGAGTATGGGAGTTTGCCAAAAAACTCGAAGGTCTCAAACGCAACTCTGGTATGCACGCTGCGGGTGTGGTTATCTCCAATGAAGAGCTTTGGAAAAAAACGCCTATCTACAAGCCCTCAGGTGAAACAACTTTTGTTACCCAATATTCGCTCAACTACCTCGAAGATGTGGATCTTATCAAGTTCGACTTCTTGGGGCTCAAAACGCTTGATGTTATCGACAATGCGATAAAACTTATCAAACATCGCTATAACGAAACGATAGAGTGGCACGCTATCGATGAAAATGATCCTAAAGTTTATGAGGTTATTCGTAGTGGTGCGACTATCGGAATGTTCCAGATAGAGTCTTCAGGTATGCAAGATCTCAACAAGCGCCTCAAGCCAGACAGCTTTGAAGATCTTATTGCGGTACTTGCTCTTTATCGTCCAGGACCGATGGAGTCGGGGATGCTTGATAGTTTTATCGAACGTAAGCACGGTCGTCAGGCGATAGAATACACCTTTCCTGCGATGGAAGATATCCTTGGTAATACGTATGGAGTCATCGTTTATCAAGAACAAGTCATGCAGATAGTACAAACTATCGGCGGTTTTTCTCTGGGATATTCAGACATTATTCGCCGTGCGATGGGGAAAAAGAAAGATATGTCGGCATATAACGATGAGTTTGCAACGGGTGCAAAAGGGCAAGGCTATGACTATGACAAAGCCTCTAAACTTTTTGATTTGATAGAGAAGTTTGCGGGATATGGTTTTAATAAATCCCACTCAGCAGCTTACGCAATGGTTACTTTTCAAACGGCATGGCTCAAAACTTATTATCCAAACGAGTTTATGGCGGCACTTTTGACATCGGATAAGGATAACATGGACAAAGTTGTACGTTATATCGATGAGGTAAAACGCATGGGTATAGAACTTTCACCTCCTGATGTTTGCCACTCACAGCTTGAGTTTTCTGCCATCACAAAAGACGATAAAGAGGTCATCCTTTTTGGGCTTGGCGCTATCAAAGGGGTCGGAAATTCGGCTGTTTTATCTATCTTAGAAGCAAGAAAAGAGGGCGGTGAATTTACCTCTATACAAGACTTTGTCAATCGTATCGACCCTTCAAAAGTCAATAAGCGTTTTGTTGAGTCAGGGATAAAATCAGGTGCATTTGATAGATTTGGCTACTCAAGAAAAGCTTTACTAGACCAACTTGACTTGATGGTAGAGACGGCAAAAGATGCCTCAAACGCAAAGAAAAACGCGATGGGAAGCCTCTTTGGAGATGATGCGGAGATAACGACGGTAGAGATAAAACTGCAAAATTCACCTGAATATACCCTCAAAGAGATTTTGGAGTTTGAAAAAGAGACACTCGGATTTTATGTATCGGGTCACCCGATGGATGAATATAGGGATATTCTCGATGATTTGAGTTATACGCTCTCTTCAGAGATACAAAATATCAAAGACGGTTCACAGGCTATATTTATAGGAAAAGTTGAAGATATTCAAAAAAAGATATCCAAAAAAGGCAATCAGTTTGGTATTGTGAGCCTTATGGACTTTCACGGAAACGTTGAGATTATGCTCTTTGAAGATAGATTGAAAGAGCTTCAAGAGATGGATTTGAGTGAGCCGGTTGCGTTTAAGGTGCAGGTAACGCATACAGAGATGTTTACACGTATTAGTGTCAATAAGCTTATGACACTCAAAGATGCCAAAAAAGAGACAAAAAAAGTCAAAACAGAGATACAAGAAAAACCACAAGAACCACTCAATCTGGCTGTACATCTGGATACAAGTACAAAAGTCTTAGAAGATTTGTATATCCTTATCCGTAAAAACCCTGGCAATAGACCGCTCAATATTACTATAATAGCAAAACTGCATAATGTCATCATTGAGTCGGCGATACGGGTAAACAACAATATCGTTGCACTCTTGCAGGGTAATGAAGCGGTGGATATCCTCTAAAAGGATGATAACGCTTGAGGGTAGATATTGTAAAAAATTGTTATTGGTTAAATTTATAGAAAAAAAGGGGTCTCAATGACTTTTGAACTTTCAGACTTAAAAGAGCATAACTCAGAACTTTTAAATCTTTTAACACAGCATCTTCCAGATATGCTTTGGGTCAAAGATGTTGAGGGTACGTATATCTATGCTAATAAGGCTCTTTGTGAAGGTTTGCTCATGGCAAAAGATACAGAAGAGCCGATAGGAAAAAATGATGTATATTTCGCGTTGCGTGAGCGAGAAGCGCATAAACATCAACCGAACTGGCATACTTTTGGCGAGCTTTGTTTTAACAGCGATATAGACGTTATCAAAAATAACAAAGCGATGAAGTTTGAAGAGTACGGAAATGTAAAAGGCAAGCTTATGTATCTGGAAGTATATAAAGCTCCTTTTTATGACAAAGAGGGAAATATCATCGGTACTGTCGGTGCAGGCAGGGATATAACCCAAATGAAAAAGAGCCAGTTTGATTTAGAAAAGAGTTTGTTGACGCTTGATGAGCAAAGAAAACAACTGGAATATCAAGCAAATCATGATGTACTTACAGGTCTGCCAAATCGAGTTTTGTTTATGGATAGATTGAAACAGGTTCTTAATGTTGCTCAAAAATACGATGAAGAGATAGCCGTTTTGTTTATTGATTTGGATCATTTTAAAGAGATAAATGATTCTTTGGGACATGATATCGGTGATCAGGTTCTTGTAGAATTTACAAAAAGAGTAGAGGCTAAAATAGAGATAACAGATACGCTCTCAAGACTCGGCGGAGATGAATTTTGTGTCATACTCAGCGACATCAGTGAACCTGACTATATATCAAATATTATCAGTGAAATCATGTCAGTTGTCAAAGAATCTTTTGTAATTGGGAACAATACACTCTATATAGGCATGAGCATAGGGATTGTTATCTATCCTCATGATGGAGAAGATGCTCATGCACTTCTCAAAAATGCGGATGCTGCGATGTATAAGGCAAAAGAAAACGGTCGCAACAGATACTGTTTTTATGATGAAAATATGACTGCAAAGGCGTATGAGAGAGTTTTTTTAGAAACAGAACTCAGAAAGGCTTTTATCAAGGATGAACTGATAGTTTATTTTCAGCCACAGATAGACATGAGAACGGACAAACTTGTCGGCATGGAGGCTTTGGCAAGATGGCAACATCCAACGATGGGACTTATCTCTCCTATTCGATTTATCCCCTTAGCAGAGCTAAGCGGTATGATAGTTGAACTTGATCGAATAGTGATGCAAAAAGCTCTCTCCCAGTTTGCAAAATGGGAAGCTAAAGGACTATGCCCTGGAAGACTTTCGATGAATCTTGCTATGAAGCAAATCGAAGAAAATGATTTTATTGCGTTTATAAAACAGTTGGCTTTGAAAGAGAATATTGCGTATGAACTTTTAGGATTTGAAGTCACTGAGAGTCAAATCATGAAAAATCCAAAAGACTCTATTGAAGCTTTACAAAAGATCAATGATTTGGGTATTTGTCTCTCTGTTGATGATTTTGGTACAGGTTACTCCTCTCTAGCCTACTTAAAGCGTTTACCGATAAAAAAACTCAAAATAGATAAGTCATTTATAGACAATCTTCCTCATGATGCCGAAGACGCAGCCATCAGTAAAACTATCATAAGTCTTGCTGCAAATCTCAATCTTAAAGTTATTGCAGAAGGGGTAGAAACGCAGGAACAGAAAATTTTTTTGTATGAAAACGGTTGCTATTTTGTGCAGGGTTATATCTACTCCCAACCATTGACACCTGAAGCGATGGAAGCGTTTTTGATAGAAAAAATTAACATGGAAATAAGCAAAATTTGAATGAGGAAATTTTTGGATTTTTGGCTTTATTGTTAATGTATTTAAATAATTATAGTGCGATAGAGTTTTCAAGTAAAGGGATTAAACTTCGTAGCGCTCAAGCGTTTTCTGAACAGTTTAAAATTTTCTCCTAAAGAATTTTGTCATGCATATAAAAAGACTCCTCACCCAAGCTCTTTTGTTTGAGAAACAATCCCCTATCTATTCAAGTGTTAAAGAGCTTTTTAGTGCAATCAAAAAATACGAGGGTGATAATGAGGTGTTTGTACTAGAGGGTAAACGCGGCGAGCGGGTGGAGCTTAAAAACACGCAGGCATTTTTTGCGTTTGTATCAGAAGTATCGGGTGTGTCAATGCAAGGTTTTGATGCTATAAAAAACTATTTTAACGCCGCTACACGCAAAGAAAATATCGAGTTTGGCGGGGATTCCAAAAACCGTTATTTTAAAGTGTTTGACGGGGTGGTTCTTATCAAAAAAAAAGGCGAAGTAGCTAAGCTCTACCAAAAACAAGACCTTTGTATGTTGGAGCAGATAGAGCGGTTTGTAGCGGTTGAAAACGGGGAGACGTTTTTAACTATAGATACCAAAGCAGAGCATTTTAGCTCTGAATATTTTGTCTATCTAGGCGGGTACGCTAACACACTCACGCGCAGTTTTCTAGAGACCAAAGAGGTGGAGTTTTTTGTGGATTACGATATCGAGGGAATCCGTATTTATGAGAGTTTTCAGACAAAAAACAAAACATTTCATATGCCAAGAGATTTGGAACGTTATTTTATGACGCCGAATTTTCATTCTCAAAAACTTTACCAAAAACAAAGGGGACGGATGCAACAAAACTACCCAAAAGAGCTTGAGGTTTTGACGGCTCTTATCAAAAAATACGCTAGTGTCGTAGAACAGGAGATAATCTATGAAGCATAGTGAACTTTTAAAACTGCTTCATACACACAAAGAGAGTATCGACAGAGCTTACCGTGAGGGTTCACTGGAGCACGTAAGCGGCGAACTTGTAGAATCGACCCTTTTTGTGAAAATCAACCAACGCTATAAACTCAACAAAAACTATCTAAACTTCGTCGATTCTTTGTTGCAAAGGGTCGATTACACCGTTATTTTCGGAAACTATGAAAACGAATACAAAGAGCTACTTAAGGCAAAAAAACGCTACCAAGAGAGCAAAGACGGCTACTATGTTACGTCGATTCTTTCGCTTATTGAAAATCTTTATTTTAAGTTTTATAACCGCGACAGAGAGATTGGGGTGCTTTTGTTGCGTCTGCAAAATGATACTTCGCTTGATATCGATATTCTTATAGAAAATGGTGCAGATATTTTAGAAAAGGTGAGTGAACTCATTGAGGCAAACGAAAAAATAGGTGCTTTTTTTAGGGAGGATTTACGCGGAGTGGAGCGTTCTATCGACATCCTTTTGCAAAGTATCGGCATCTCTCTTTTGGGTTACATAGAAAATATAGACAGGTACATCCAAGAGCTCAATCTCTTTTTGGTGCAAACAAAAAAACGGCGTTTACAAAACAAACAGTTTATGCAGCTAGCAAACCAAATCCTAAGCGAAGAGACACAGGCGCTCGATGAACATCTGTTGCGACATGCCAAACATCTTTATTACACAATAACTCCTAGTCAAAAAAATAAAGTGGCATTCTTGCCTGATGAGAGAGATATTGCCAAAATCTTTAAAGAGCTTCACTCACTTTTGCATGAGATAAAGGTTGTAAAACCTCTTAAAAACGCCCCTATTAAACTTCAAGAGACACAGAAGCTTGAGATAGTTGATTTGGAGGAGATTTTAAAGGGGTTGCATCAAAACATATGCAAGGATATATTTTTGTTTATTTATGGCCATCCACAATTGCAAAGATACAAAGAACAGGAGCTTTTAGAGGAAGCGTTTAAGGTGTACATGCAGATTCTTACATGCCAAGAGGTTGTTTTTACACAAGAGTTTAATCATTATGGGATAAAGGTTGCACAATGGGTTTAGATGAAGTTTTTAAGGTTTTAAGCAAGGGAGTTTTGCTCTCTATAAATTCGCAAAAACAGAGCGACGAAGCAAAGTTTTTGATGGTCGAAGAGAACTTTGATGAGCTTAGTCGGATTATGAAACAGCTAGGGTTTATCCTCAACGGGGAAAACGGTTATTTTTATCTCTCTAAAAAAGAGAAGATGAATGACGTAGAGTTGCAGGCTTTTTTGAACAATCACAAAAATATCCTTCTTTGTATCGCTATCTTAAAACAGCTTTTTCCCTATTTGGAGAGCGGCACGGTTTTAAAACAAACCGACTTTATCGTGCAACTCAAACAAAAAGAGGATTCTTTGTTGGAGCAGAAGTTTGAGTATATATTTAAGACGCAAGACCTCATGGAGAGCGTGGAGCGTTTTTTCGACCTTTTGGAAAAAAACCATATTTTAGAGAAAAAAGAGAGCGACTCTAAGGATGCGTACCTTGTTTTGCGCGCTCTTGAATATTACGTAAAAATCGTACAAAGCACGGTGGCATAGATGATTAAAAATATATTTCTTATAAATTCAGCAAATTTTAGTTTTTTAGATCTGAATCTTCAAAAAGACCTTTTCTTTTTAGGAGACAACGGAAGCGGTAAAACCACCATTATCCGCGCTATTCATTATCTTTTTAGCGGAGATGTGCGTAACCTCGGTATTCCTAGCGACAAAGAGGGGTTTAAAGAGTACTATTTTGGTTATAGTGACTCCTATATCGTGTATGTGTTTGAGGAGTTTTTTATCTTTATGTACAAAAGCGGTGGGGAGATTGTAAAGGTTTTTTCAAAACAGCCTTTTGTGTTAGAGCGGATTATGGATGAGGAGCGAAGACTTTACGACTTAGACGTTATTAAACGCTACCTCAAAGATGCACCTTTAAAAAAGACGGTCAAATCCCTCGGTGAGTACCGTGATATTGTTTACGGGCACGATAAACGTTACCTTGATTTTATGTTCGCACCCATCAAAAATAGCGATATTTTTTTAGGGCTTTTTAACGAGATATTCAATATCGATAAGTCTATTATCGATGCAAAAAGCATTAAAAAGGCTATCCAAACGACGCTTGATTATGAAAAAAACGTGATTGATTTTAACCATGAGGAGTATCTTCAAAAGATTTACGAGTTTCAATCGGGATACCGTTTTTTTAAAGAGTTTGAAAAACACAAAGATACCATTGAAAGTGCGTATGTGTTTAAAGAGAAACTTCTTGGTATGGAGGAGTGTCTTTTGGAACTGCGCGGCTCTATAAGCTTTCGTATAGAGCAGGAGAGAAAAGAGTTGCTTACTTTGACACTTGCTTTAAACACCAACGAAATTGCATTGCAAAAGAACAAAGAGCTTCATAAATGGAAAGAAAAAACTCTTGCTAAATGGGAGGAACGTTATAAGCGTTTCACCAATGCGCTGAGTTTAGAGATAGAAACTATCAAAAGACTCAAAGAGAAGTTTTGTGCCGATGCGCTTTTGCTAAGCAGAGACAAAGCAGATAGGTTTGAGCAGATAGAGAAGATGCAAAACCGCCTTAGCGAGGAGCTGATAAAACTCGAACAGGGGTTTGCAAACGAGCGTGAGAGCATCGATAAAGAGATAGAAGCGCTCAAACATAAAAGAGATAAAGAGCTGGCGCGAGAGTTTGAAGGCAAACTTTTTTCCCAAGAGCAAAACCTCAAAGTCTCCCTGCAAGAGAAAATCCAATACAAAGAGCTGCAGTTTGAGCAAAAAGAGATACAAGCCCAGTATGAGAGCGCTGAGCTAGAGACGGAGATAAAAGGGTTTGAGGGTAGTATCCAAGAAGAGAAACTCCTGTTGCAAAACCTTTTGGCAGAGCAAAAAAAAGAGCTTGAAAATCTGCGCTTATACTTTGAAAAACAGTTGACTGAACGTAAACAAAAAGAGCTCCAAGCTCAAGAGGATAAAGAGAGCACTCAAGCCAAAATAAGAGAAGTCTCTTATGAGCGTCAAGAGGTAGAACGCACACTTAGGGTTCAAAAAAGCGAGTATGAGCAAAACTTTGTCAAAGAGCTTCGCGTCATAGAGGAACAATGTGTTTTGTATGCTTCGATGGTAGAGGTGAAACCAGGTAGTTTTAAAGAGTTTTTGCACGAGGAAGTTGAGTGCTGGGAGAGGGAACTTTACCCCGTGATGGATGCAAGTTTACTAGATAAATCGGTAGCGGAGCTGCGTCCTCGTTTACTAGAAGGGCGTCACGTGTTTGGGCTAGAACTAAACACTCAAGCTCTTAAGCAGCTTCTCACCAAAGAGGAAGCAAACCAGAAATTAGAAGCGCTTGTTTTGCAACAAGAGGTGCTACAAACTAGTTATAAAGAGTCCCTCGTAACCCTCCAAGCAGAGTTTGATAAAACGTTTGAAGGATTGGAAGAGCAAAAAAGTTTTCTTCTTCAAACATTAAGCGAATTAGAAGCCAATATTACGGCATCATACCAAGAAACGCAAGCACTTCATGCCAAGCAAATAGAGAAAACACAAGATCTTAAAATCCTCCATGCCAAAAAGGAAAAAGAGCATCTCCAAACCGTAGCAAATCTCCAAGAGGAGATAACAAACAACCGCTCTCTTATAGGCAAAATCTATAAAGAGTTACGCGAACAAAGAAGAAAAATATCCCAAGAGATAGAGGAGCTTCAAGAGGAGTTTAAAAAGGAGTTTGTAAAACACAAGGAGATTTTAAAAAAACAACACCTAGCGGAACAGGAAAAACTCACATATGCCATAACGCTGCAAGAGGAGAAAAAGCACACCATTTCCAAAGATGAGCGCATCTTAGAGTTGCAAGCATCTGTTGCACACAACAAACGCGAGTACCAAGAGAGTGTGTCGGCACAAAACTTTTTAGAGGAATACGCAAGTGAAAAAGAACACCTTGAAACCTTAGTGCACAAACAAAACGACCTCCAAAGCGATGCACTTAAAAACCGTGAGTTTACCAAACGCCTCGATGAAAAAATAGAGTATTACCAAGAGCGCAAAGAGAAACTCACAGAAGAGAAAAAAGAGCTTTTAGAGAGACAAAAAAGCCTCAAAAAAGGGATAGAGCGGTTTGAGCGTTATGAGGGTGGGTTTGAGCTTTGTGAGCCAAGAGAGACCAAGGCGTATCTCACGAATCTTCTGCGGGAGTTTGATGAGGTAAATGCGGAGTATAAAAATAAAAAAGTCGATTTAAAAACCAAACTCGATAAGCTTAATTCTTTAAAAAATATGCAAAACGAGATAGAGATATCTTTTAGCTTTGAGGAGTATGTCGCGCACCCATACATCTCTCAAAGCCCCAATATTTTGCTCAAACTCGAAGAAATTGTGGAGTTTAAAAATAAAAAGTTAGAGATGCTCAAACAAAGCGGACATAAAAAGTTTCTCAACTTTATCCACAACCTTTTACCGCAAAAGATGTCGGTTTTTAGCGACAGCGAAGATAAGTTCTTCTCCCAAGTGCAACGCATCAACAAAAACCTCTCAGCAATTGATTTCGGGGTGATTAAGGATATCCACATTGATACTAAAAGTAGAGATAAAAAAAGCGTGGCAAAACTGCTCGAAGAGTTGCGCGAGGTGGTGGGTAACCTTAGTTCGCTTTTAGGGGAGAGCTCTTTATTTTATGACAAAGAGGATGTCTATCGCGCCCTAGAAACACTCGAAACAAAGTTCAAAGAGATAAAAGCAGAGCTCAAAGGGAATGCGATTTCGCTTCAAGATACGATTGATTTGAGTCTATCATTTAACGAAAACGGCAAAGCTATTTCACAGGTGGTACAGTTGAAAAACGAAAGTTCGACAGGGGGCAGTATGCTTTTAAAAATCGCAATAGCCATCGGGATTTTACAGCTTTTTATAGAGGAGGAAAAAACTCCATTTTTCCTGATAGTCGATGAGGTATCACGTCTGCATAGTGCCAACCAAGAGCGTTTACGAGATTTTGCCAACTCCAAAGGGTTTAAAATAGTTTTTGTAACCCCCGAACCGACCTACTCAAAACCAGAATCTATTAAGTATTATAGATTTAGAAAAAACAGCGATAACGAATTTGAGGGGATAGAGTTAAATCTTTGAAGGATTATTTAAGAGATGAAGTTAGGTAAAATTTTCCTAAATTGAGGGATAAAAGCAGAGTCAAAAAAGCAAGGATTCTAGTGGAGATAAATATTGACGCTACCATTTTAGTTATATTCAGGTGCAGTTTCGTAGGAGAAATTTTATCACTATTTGTTTGTTGGTTAGTTATTGCAAGCGCCACTCTTTTATCTTTTGTTTGACATCTTCATCTTTGTAGAGACTGTGCGTTCCATCGCAAAAAGGGAAAAATCCACTTGTTTTGCATTGGCACATAAGATAAGGTTTTGTTTTTTCAACTGTTAGTTCATAGGGTAAACATCCACTCCCTTCGTGACTTCCATCACAAAAAACTCCATCTTCGCTTTTCCCACAACTGCAGATAGAGTACGCTACACCCGCTTCTAGTTTAACACCTTTAGGTTTATTATGAAATACAATAGCATCTTTACACATATGGATCTCCTAAAAAGTAAAATTTTCTTCTATTATATAATCTTTTTTAATAATTATATAATTTTTATCAGTATTTTATCCGAGCTAGATAAAGCCCATTTGAGGGTGCTGGTTTAAATTTATATTTTTTTTCGCACCTGAGTTGCTCTTCTATTTCTCTTGCGTTTAATTTTAAAAGTGCTCCTACCATGAGGCGAATTTGACTGCGTAAAAATCCGTTTGCTTCAAAGTTTAGAATGATACAACCTTTGTATCTATAGGCAAAAGCTTTGTAAATCTCTCTTGTCGTAGAACCCACATCACTACCTGTTTTCATAAAACTTGCAAAATCATGTTCGCCTACAAAAAATTTGATATTTTTTGCAACATTCTCAAAATCGATGTTTGTATCAAAAGTGACAAAATCTTCTTCAAAAGGGTTCGAGTTGGCTTTTTTGATAATATAGCGATAGACTCTTTTTTTGGCGGAGTAGCGTGCATGAAACGCAACATCGACTGCGTTTATCTTTGTTACACGGATAGTTTTTGGAAGCTTTTGGTTGAGCACTTCTTGTAGTTTTGAAAGCTCAGACCAAAACGCAGGCAAGTCGATATGGCAAACTTGTCCGCTAGCGTGAACACCTTTATCTGTGCGACCACTGGCTATAGCTCTTGAGTTTATGCCAAGGTTACTTAAAACACTCTCTAGTTTTCCAAGAATAGTGTTGGAGGTCTCCGTCTGTGTTTGCGAACCTAAAAATGAAGTGCCATTGTAGGCAAGGGTGAGAAAAACACGCATCTAAAATCTCGCGACGATAGTTCTTCTATAAAAAATATACGTTGCAATAAGCCAAGAAAACGCAACAAGCGGGATAGTGTAGTAGCCAAAAGCTTTTTGCAGAAGTAGCGTCATTCCATAGTAGATAAGTATGCCTAAAAAAAGATAGAGATAAAGACGTGATTTTTGATGTCGTATATGTACGATACCGATACTTGCAACTAAAAAGAGACTTATCATAGGAAAAAGGCTCAAAAGAGTGTCTGTGATAAGCATATATTTTTTACTCTCTTTTCTCTCATTTGAGAGCCAATAATCCAGCGGTGTTCTGTATTGTGTCAAGTTAGTTTTCATCGTATCATTGATAAACATTGTTTTGAAGTTGATTTGTGAAAAAGTTTTTTTGGAGTAGCTGTATCCTTCACCATCAGTGAGCTTTAAACGCAGGATACCGCCGTCATTGATAACTTCTGCCGTACTTGCACCGATAAGAATCTCTTCTTTTTTATTTTTATTGAATAAAAACACATCTCCAAAAGTACCATCTTCATTTTTTTTGCCCAGATATAAAAGCCACTCTCCAAAACTATGCCCAAATTCAGATGCTGAGAGGTTGAACTGTGCTTCACTTTTTTTGTAAGAGATGAAGTTGCTAGAGAGGACTGTTGTGTGTGGAAAAAGTACCAAAAAGTTGAAAAAAAGCAAGGCGGAGAGAAGTGTAGCAGGAATAAAAAGTGTTCTGAGAATAAATTTCGGATGGATACCAAGAGAAAAAATAACTACGATTTCATTTTCGTTTGAGAGTTTAAAGAGAGAAAGTGCAGCCGCTACAAAAAAAGTGACTGGTAAAGTATAAAATAAAATCTCAGGAAGAATAAAAAAATAGAGTTTGCTCATCTCCCAAATAGAGAGTTGAATAATGGCTGTATAGGTTGCTAATTTAATGAGAAAAATCACTGACGCGATGGAAAAAAGTGGTAAAAATATCGATATAAATAAAATCGAGAGATTACTTAGAATGTATTTTTTGAGTCTATACATTCTAGTGATTTGCCTCAATATAGGTCATAATAGGTGTATCGTAGATAAAAACGATCAAAGTGGCAAGTGCTAAAAATGGCACAAAAGGAACACGTTGTTCTTCTTTGGAACGACTGAGTAGGGCAAGCATAACTGGCAGAGCCAAGAGGGCGGATAAAAATATAGCGATAAGAGCTAGTTTGACGCCTAAAAGTGCGCCCATAGTCGCTGCAACCATGATATCACCTTCACCCATTGCTTCGATAAAAGGGTAGGTGTGGTAGTTTTTAGTCCATGAAGTTTGCGTTTTTTTTGCGGCTCTTTGTGCAGAAGAGGTGAGCAGATATGAGAGTGCAAAACGCAGTAAAGTGAAGCCACCAGCCAAAAGAAGGGCATTTTGAAAGTTAAGAAAAATACCTTGAATACTCCAAGCTCCAAAGACGGCAAAAAGTATAGCCAAAAGGTTTAAACTATCAGGAACCATTTTATATTTGAAGTCTATCATTGAGAGCGCGAGCAACATAGAAAAACTCAGAGCTATCATCAGTAAGGGAAAGTCGAGCGTATATTTACTTGCCAAAACTACAAACATGAGTCCTGTAAAGAGCTCTATAAGAGGATATTGCAGAGATATTTTACTTTTGCAATAAGCACATTTAGCACCTAAAAATATCCATGAAAAAAGTGGGATATTATGCCATGGTTTGAGAGTTTTGTTACACGTATAACAGTGTGAAGCTTCAAAAACAACACTTTCATCTTTTGGAATACGCAGTATGACTACATTGAGAAAAGAACCAAAAAGAAGACCAAAGATGAAGACAAGAAGAGATTCCATTATTTTAGTCCTCCAAAACGGCGTTCGATAGTTGTAAAATTTTTGATGATTTTTTCAAGCTCATCACTTCTAAAGTCAGGCCAGAGGGTATCTGTAAAAAAAAGTTCTGCATAAGCCGCTTGCCAAAGTAAAAAGTTTGAAAGCCTGTGATCGCCACCTGTACGGATAAGTAAATCTACATCACTTTTACAGTCAAGCGCATTACTAAACATTTTCTGTGTAATGTCACCTTCTGCGTTTTTGAGTCTGTTTACAGCGCGAAGAATCTCATCCTGCGCGCCGTAATTGAGGGCTAAGGATTGAACGAGTCCATCACAATGAGCAGTTTTTTCTTCAATCTCTTTGATAGTTTTTTGTAGAGATTTTGAAAAGGTGTGGATATCTCCGATAGGCTCAAATCGTACATTATTTTCGAGATAGTCTGCGAGCTCTTTTCTGAGATATTTTTCAAGAAGTTGCATCAAAAACTCCACTTCCAAACGCGGTCGTTTCCAATTTTCTGTGGAAAAAGCGTACAGTGTGAGTCTCTCTATATCTTTGTTTTTGACGCAGTATCTTGTGATTTCTTTGACGACTTTGGCTCCAGCTTCATGACCTTTTACTCTTTTTTTTCCTTGTAGTTCCGCCCAACGGCCGTTTCCATCCATGATAATAGCTATATGTTTGATTTCATTCATATACTAATGTCCAAAAGAGAGCTGCGTTTAGTATCATACAGAGGTTCTATATTTTTTACGAGTTTTATATTTATATTGTTATAAGAGAAGTTTTTCAAATCATTTTCCAAAAATATTTTTGTTTGTACAAATGCAACACAAAGTTCTATCTTTATCACTCTCTCATCAAGTGTGATAAGCCCAGATATTGGACCAAGAAGCTCTAAGGCTGCATAAAAATCTATATATGTGTTTTTTGTTTTCGTATTGTACCTTTTTTTAAATTGTACTAAAGAAAAAGAGTTATGCAATACGAGCGGAATAGTAAAAATATTGTTTTGAAGTGAAAGTAAAAGGGACGACACAGAGGAGAACTCTTCTTTTGTATTTGCGGAGCTTAAATGCTCAAGGATATTTTGTTTCAAAAGCGCTTCTGGCTTTTTAGCATTTAGAAGTGTATGGAGTTCTTTGAAGGAATATTCTATTCCTCCACCTTTAAAACTGTCTAACAGTTGAGGCATTTTGAGAAGATGGGAAAGTTTTGGTGTAGCATCTTTATTTTGACTCAGTTGTGACCAGTATTTTGCCCCTTCGCTAAGTGGTTTTTCACTTTGGGCAGTGAGTGTTTTATTTTTCAAAACTATCGAGTATTTTGACTCTCCAAGTGATTTTAAGACATCGATGCTTACCAGTTTGATGAGTGCTTTTGCCTCATTTGGACTTCTGCTTAGAAGTTTTGTGAGTGTACTGAGTTGACTTATATTCATAAGCTCTTTGCGTGATCTAGGATATCAAAAGAGAGTGAAAGTTTATCTTTTTCTTTCAATATTTCGCGTTTATCTTTGGTGATAAAGTCTATGGCGTTTGTATCCGTGCCAAAGCTATTAGAATTTACTAAAAGGTTGAGACATACAGCATCAACATGCTTTTTCTCTAAGATGTTTGTTGCGTTTTTGACTGCGTTTAGAGGATCCATCTCTGCCTTAAACGCAACAGTTGTGATGCCTTCTTTGTTGAGAGAACTTAAAATATCAATGTTCTCTTTGAGTGTGAGAGCAAAACTCTCACCTAAGAGTTCTTTTTTGAGTTTACCGCTTTGCACAAACTCAGGCACATAGTCACTCACAGCTGCCGCCATAAAAAGATAGGGTTTTTTCTGAATAAGATGGATTTGTTCATCCCTCATGAGCGTGGCTTTGGAAAGTTTGCCTTTTTTTGCGATACGTATCGAATCAACAAGATATTCTCTCATCTCTTCGCTACTAGAGACATCGATTGTGTAGAGCTCTTTTGGAAGATTTGGTTCAAAGCGTGTGGCGATGAGATTGACATCCGCCCCACGACAATAAAGAGCCGTTGCCAAAGCAGAAGCCATCTTCCCGCTTGAAAAGTTGGAGATATAACGGACATCATCTATTTTTTCTAAAGTGCCGCCACCTGTAACAATAACCATACGGTCTCTCCAAAATTCTTCCATAAGCAGCTCTTTTGCACAAGCAAAAAAGATATCTATAGGCTCTGCCATAGCGCCATCACCCGTTGTTTTACAGGCAAGTTCTTTTGTCTGCGTTTCTACTATACTATAGTTTGCGATGGCTAGCATCTTTAAGTTTGCTTGTGTGATAGGATTTTTGAGCATATGTGTATTGGCTGAGGGTGCGATAACTTTTTTATTCGGATAAGCGAGTGCGCACTGGAGCAGCATTGTATCGGCTATTGCGTTTGCAAGTTTTGCGATGGTGTTGGCAGTTGCTGGTGCTATGACAAACAGATCTGCCCATTGAGAGGTTTTGATATGGTTGTGGTCGTTTACCCAAGATTCGTTTGTATCATCAAGCACTTGATTTGAGGTGATTGTTTCAAAGGTGAGTGGTGTGACAAATTTTTTGGCGGCTTCGCTCATGACGACTTTGACATCGGCACCTGCTTTAACAAAGAGGCGTGCAAGTTCGATGGATTTGTAAACAGCAATAGAACCGCTTACGCCAAGGAGAATTTTTTTGTTTTTGAGTAAATCAGATGGAATATTCATTAGCAAGTCTTTAGGGTAAATTTTTGTTTTATTTTATCTAAAAAATATTTAGAATTTATTTGCTAAAGGATGTTACGAGAATATACAGTTTAGTTAAAGATTTTATGATTAGCAAGAAGAGAAAGTTCATTTTGTGATAATTTTACTAGAATATAACCATTAGTT
>Ga0154590_1038_pt7 | contig 17740 bp, 15 predicted proteins | sample RifGroF2_FD_116019 | JGI IMG/M metagenome (GOLD analysis project Ga0154590, IMG submission 116019) | Sulfurimonas sp. GWF2_37_8 | reverse complement strand
AAATAAATAAAAATATTTCAAACTGCCATATATTTTCACATGCCATAAAAAATTTGATACGCTTGAGGATATTTATTGTAAAGAGGTTGAATAGATGAAAAATATTACAACAAATAAAGAGTATCAAAACCTTATAGGAACGATTTCTCAAACTTATGAGAATGGGCGAAGCAGAGCGTTAAATGCTGTCAACACTGAACTTGTAAAAACTTACTACGAAATAGGCAAATACATCGTAGAGTTTGAACAGGGCGGAGATACAAAAGCGAGTTATGGAAAAGGACTTTTGGAGCAACTTAGTCGTGATTTGACTCTTCAATATGGCAAAGGTTTTAGTAGGTCTAACCTATTTCAAATCCGACTTTTTTATTTGAAATTTCCAAAAATCCAGACAGTGTCTGGAAAATTGAGTTGGTCGCATATTGTTGAACTTTTAAAGATTAGCGATGAGATAGAAAGAGAGTTTTATGAGAAACAAACGGTTCTTGAAAATTGGTCTGTTCGAGAACTACAAAGACAAAAAGAGAGCGGACTGTTTTTGAGACTAAGCGTGGGAAAAAATAAACAAGAGATTGTAGAGCTTTCAAAAAATGGGCAACTTATAGAAAATCCAGCAGATATTTTGAAAGATTCCTATATCTTTGAGTTTTTAAAAATTCCTGAGCCGCACCATATATCAGAAACGCAGTTGGAAAGTTTATTGTGTGATAATTTACAAAGTTTCCTGCTTGAACTCGGGCGCGGATTTACATTTGTAGGACGACAATATCGCGTTACACTGAACAATACACATTACAAAGTTGATTTAGTTTTTTATCACAGGATTTTACGATGTTTTGTATTGATTGATTTGAAAATCAATGAAGTAAAGCATCAAGATATTGGGCAAATGAATATGTATCTTGGCTATTTTGCAAATGAGCAAAATATAGAAGGAGACAACCCTCCAATTGGTATTATTTTGAGTAAAGAAAAAGATGAGTTGCTAGTCGAATATGCAACATACGGAATGAATAGCCAACTTTTCGTACAAAAATATCAGCTCTACTTGCCAAATAAAGAGGAGCTACGAAAGGAACTTGAAACAATATTGCATAATGAGGTGAGTATAAAATACTATTAGAATTTAGTGACCACAAAAAAGGTGAAGTTGATTTAAAAGACTTTATTATTAATGGAAAAATAAAACCATTTAAAGAGTTAGAGAACATAGAAAAATTTAAACAGTTTCAAGTTGACTATACTTTAAAATGGAATAACGACTTAGACTTAGCACCTGAATACCTTTACTTTAAAGCCTTTGAAAATGACAGTAGTCTTCAAAATAAATTTCATGAATGGGGTTATGTTTAACATCTAACAAAACCTTGGAACTGTGAAATAATAAATGTTCACAGCTCAGAATATTTAAATTTTTAAAGAATAATAAGTGCAAGAAAAGCAAATCAAAAAGAAAGGATTTTTTATACCCTCAAGGAGTACCTAGTGAGCAACATTAAAGAAAGAGAAAAATTTGATGACTATGAGATGGAAGATGAGTGTGATTTCGCAGATGGTGTTCGAGGGAGATTTTACGAACCTAAAAAGATACCAGTTTCACTAAGGTTAGATAATGATGTAGTCTTGTTTTTTAAAAAATTAGCAAGTGAAAAAAAGTACCCTATCAGACACTTCTGAGTAACAATTATTGATTTATCATGATTGTGCTCATGTAGCCACAAAAAAGACACTTTTAAGATACTTTTATAATAGAATTGCTTTATGAATACAAAAACACTGATCAAGTTATCTGATAGATGTTACTGGAACCCGTTGACACAAACAATCAGTCAAGATAACCATGCATTGATACTAACATCTAGTATGACGAAGTTGTTAGCTATATTGATAGAGCATCATGATAAGCTTGTCAGTAGTGTGGATATCTTTTTTCATGTATGGGATGACTATGATAAAGAATTTAATCCTAAAAATGTACGCAATTTAATCAGTAATCTTCGTAAAAGAATCCCTTGTTTAGTCATAAACAACTACTACGGCGGACGGTATGTTCTCAAAAAATATCGTGATAATGTTCCAGATATTACCGATTATGTTCTTGAAATCCTCGATCAAGCGAAAAACGGGATAACTATATCCGATCCCAATCTACCTGACAATCCTATCATTTTTGTCAATGAAGCGTTTAGTGAGCTTTTTGAATATACACCCGATGAGGTGATAGGTCGTAACTGCCGATTTTTGCATGGCGAAGACCGAGACCAAATAGCACTCAAAGAGGTGAAAGATGCTCTTATCGAGAAGCGCGATATCACAGTCATTCTTCGCAACTACACAAAAAGTGGAGAATTGATTTTCAATGAACTAACCATTAGTCCCATTTTTGATAAAAAAACAGAAAAACTAAAATATTTTTTAGGTGTACAAAAAAACGTCACAGCAATACAAAAACTGATCCAACAAATCAAAAGGATGTTATAGAGATGGCAAAGAAAATAGTGGATAATAATTACGCCAACCTAACGATAGTAGGTTTGGGTGCAAGTGCAGGAGGGTTTGAAGCACTGCAAAAATTTATCCAAAATATCGAACCTTCTGAGCGAATAGCGTATGTTATCGTACAACATCTTGATCCCAAACAACCGACATTGCTTGGTACTCTTTTAGAACGCTCTTCTAAAATCCCTATTATCGCCGTCACGGATGGGTTGAGTCCGTTGGCAGATCATATATACTATTGCCCACCTAATTCGGATATTGTGATAGAAAACGGTTGTTTTCAATTGCTTCCTCCTTCGCTAAAGCCCTATCCAAAACCTTCTGTCAATCGATTTTTAAAATCATTGGCACTAGAGAAAAAAGAAAAAGCGATAGGCATTATCCTCAGCGGAACAGGAAGTGATGGTGCAGAGGGAATCGTTGCGATCAAACAAAGTGGTGGTATCGCACTCGCCGAAAATGAAAATGCCAAATATTTTTCGATGCCCAAAGCAGCAATCGATACTCACGCAGTGGATGCAGTTCTCCCCTCAGAGCTTTTAGCGCAGGGGATACCGTATGCGATTGATGATCCGAAATATTTTGACCGACATTTTGACCTTTTAGATAACATCGATAAAGTATTTCGCCTCCTCAACCAAAAAAGCGAAGTTGATTTTAGTGACTATAAAGAAAACACGATTCATCGCCGCTTAGAGCGACGTATCATCGATACAAAATCCGAAAGCGTCAATGATTACATCGACCTTTTGCAACGCTCTCCAGCAGAAATTATGAATCTCAAAAAAGAGCTTTTAATCATCGTCACCTCTTTATTTCGTGATAAAGAAGCATTTAAGGCATTGGAAGTTGAAATTGAGCATCTTTTGGAAGAGAAACTCGATAATCACCTCCGTGTTTGGGTCGCGGCATGTGCCACGGGTGATGAGGCATACTCTTTGGCGATAGTCATTAGTGAAATACTCAAAAAAATGGGTCTTACTAAAAAAGTAACCATTTTTGCCACCGATGTGAGCGAAGAAGCTATTGATGAGGCGCGTAGTCGAAGTTTTGGTATTGAAGAGATCAGCGAGGTTGATTCGAACATCTTAGCAACTTATTTTGTCAACAATAACCATCGATACACTCCTGTGAAAACGATTCGCGATATGATTGTTTTTTCAAAACATGATGTCATCAAAGATCCCCCTTTTTTAAATTTGGATTTAGTGAGTTGCCGCAATCTTTTGATCTATTTTAATACTGACCTCCAGCAGCGTGTGATTAGTATTTTTTCGTACGCATTACGCTATCAAGGGTTGATGTTTTTAGGATTGTCAGAAACCATCGGAACTTTGATTTCTATTTTCACTATTGTTGAGAACAAATACAAAATTTATCGTAAATCAAACGATATGGGTAATGTCGATATCGAAGCACTTGCTTATTTTCAAAAAAAGGATTTTCAGCGTGGTTCACGAAAGTTACGGGATGAAGTCAATGCGTTGGATATTAACGGTTCGATCAATAATGCCGTAGCCGGTTTTTTTGCCAAAAACGGTATTGTTGTCGATTCGAGCGGAGGTATTTTATTTTTCAAAGGAGACAACAAATACATTTCTCATCCAAGCGGTTTGGCAACCAATGACATATATAAGCAAGTTTCTGATTTTCTCCGACTTGATTTGCGAGCAACATTAAATGAATCAGTGCGGAATGAGTGCGTCAGTGTTTCTAAAAAAATCCGCGTTTTACCGCTTACAGATGATCGCGTTTATATTACAATAAGCGTTTTCCCTCTCCCCCGCAATAAGCTCTCTGAAAACAGTTATTTTATTATCTTTGATGAAATAAATGAAACAGATCGTTCGGTCCTTTTTTCTCATCAGATGCAAGTGCATGATATCAATGATGTGAATATCCTAGAAAATGAGTTAACTGCTCTCAAAGAGCGCTTACAGATTACGATAGAAGAATTGGAAACTTCCAATGAAGAGTTGCAATCTACCAATGAAGAGTTGCAAAGTACCAATGAAGAGCTTCAAAGTACCAACGAAGAACTTGAAACTTCCAACGAAGAGTTGCAAAGTACCAATGAAGAGCTTCATACTGTCAATGATGAGCTAGGGCACAAAAACAAAGAGTTAGCATTTGTTAATGAAGCGCTTAATAAAGTGGTTGAGGTTATCAATACTGAAGTGCTGATTTTGGATAAAAATCTCGATCTGTTTCTACATACCAAAGGGATGGAAAGATTTTTCAAAATCAACTATACTCATAAAATCAATCTTAGTGAGATTATTATCAATGCTCTCGTATCTATTCCTAATTTGTTTGAGAATGTCAAAAATGTGGTGCAAAATAAAATAGAGGTAGAGTACGATTTGATTGTTGACAATCGTATCTATTGGTTTCAAATCAAATCCATTAATTTCTCAAGTGATGATTTCGGTGTTATCATCGGCTTTACCGATAAAACTGATATTATCCGTAACCAAGAGTTGATGTTTCAACAATCAAAACTTGCAAGTATGGGGGAGATGATAGGCAACATCGCCCATCAATGGCGCCAGCCACTGAACTCTCTGGCTCTCAATCTTTTTGCCGTGGATAAAAAATTTCATACCGATATGATTGATAAAGAACACTTTCATATCTTTGTCGAGGAGTCTCAAAAAACGATTCAGCATATGTCCAATACGATAGATGATTTTCGAGATTTTTTCAATCCCAACAAAGCGAAAAAAAGTTTTAAACTCTCGTATGTGATTGATAAAACAATCTCCTTTGTTCACGACTCGTTTAAAAATCATGGTATAACACTGACAAAAGTCGGGGAAGATGATCTTGAGATTTTTGGGTATGAAAATGAGTTTGCACAAGTGCTTATCAACATTCTCAACAACTCCAAAGATGCTATTCTCACCAATCAAATCCAAGGCGGTTCTATTGGCATCGAAGTCCAATGCAAAGAGGAAAGGGCAATTATTACGATAAGCGATAACGGCGGCGGAGCTTCCAGTGAGATTATAGAGCGAGCATTTGAGCCGTATTTTACAACAAAAGAGAAAAAGGATGGTACGGGGATAGGCTTGTATATGTCTAAAATGATTATTGAAAACTCTATGAATGGATCAATTCGGATGGAAACAATTCAAAAAGGTATGAAAACGGAGATAGAACTGGGTATTGGACAAGTGAATGCTTAAATCTCTGACACTTTTATATGTTGAAGACGACGAATCAACTATACGTTCTTTTATCAATGCGTTTGGTGATTATTTCAAAGAGGTTTTTGTCGCACAAAACGCAGAGGATGGAATAGAACTTTTTGAAAAGAAAGCACCAAATATCATAATCACTGATCTCCAACTACCAAAAATGAGCGGTTTAGAAATGATAGCGCAAATGCGTCAAACGCATCCTGCTTTACCGATAATTGTGAACTCTGCGTTTAGTGATACGCATCTGTTGTTACGCAGTATTGCGCTGCATGTTGATAGTTATATTCTCAAGCCGACAGACCCTTATCAAATGCTCAATGTTTTAGAAAAGGCTGCTAAAATTATCAGTTTAGAAAAGCAGCTCAACACTACGCGTGAAATGATGCAAACGATGATAGATGGGATTCCAGACCCTGTGATCTACATCGAACCTGATTATACGATTGCGATGATGAATAAAGTGGCGAAAGAACAAACGGAAAATTCTGCATTTGTAAAAAAATGTTTCAATCTCGCACAAAAAACTACTCCTGCGTGTTCTGAGGATGAGAGTTTATGCCCTATGCTGAGTGTCAAAGAGACAAAACAGCCCACTATTGTGCGCCATATCCGCAAAGATAAAGAGGGAAATAAACGTCACGTTGAAGTCCATATGCGCCCGATATTTGATCCCAAAGGTGAAATATCAGCTTTTTTGGAGATAACCCATGATATCACTGAGTATCTCTCAATACAAGATCAACTAACGGCTGAAACACAAAAACTCTCTTATATTTCACTTCATGATCCATTAACGCATCTGCCCAACAGACGTTTATTGATGGATAGAATTGAGCATGCGATAGAGCGCAAGAAGCGTACCGATGAGATGTTTGCAGTTCTTTTCATTGATTTGGACCATTTTAAAGAGATAAATGATTCGCTAGGTCATGTGAATGGAGATAGATTATTGATAGAAGCGGCAAAGCGAATGAAAAAAGTGATTCGCAAAGGGGATACACTATCGCGTTTTGGTGGAGATGAGTTTGTCCTTGTCATCGAAAATGGAACTCAGGAAGATTATTTTGGCAAAATAGCCAATAAGATTCAACATCTTTTCGATGACTCCTTCCTCATTAATGGTCATGAGATTAAGAATACTTGCAGTATTGGCGTGAGTATCTTCCCTCAAGATGGGGAAAATGCAGAGATGCTTCTCAATCATGCTGATGCGGCGATGTATGCTTCAAAAAATAACGGGCGACATCAATTTCAATTTTTTACTCAGCAACCTTAGCAAGCCCTTGATGTGCATCGTAAGCTAAACGCATCACACCTACGGCGTAGTTGGAGGAGTTGTTGTAACGCATGATTTTTTGCACATGTCTGCGTGTGTAGTCAAGCTCGCTTTTTCCACAAGAGTAGCAGTTGTAGCTTTTGTCGCTTTTTTTACTCTGGGTATGGACAAAAGAGGCGTTTTCATGGGTAAAATCATACTCATACCACTCTTCTTCTATGGCATCCATATTGCCTACTTTTTTCCAATCCAAAAGCTCACTCCACTCAGACCTTTGAGAGAGAAAATAACTTGCAGAGACGATAGCATCGCTCATGTCGCTAAGATTGCCAATCTCACTTTTATAACCTTTGGCATAGTTGAAGTTATCAGGCATAAATTGTGGAATACCAACAGCCCCCGCATAGGAGCTTTTGAGGTTACACTGTTCGGGTGCAAGCTCTTTTTTATAGCAGTATGTTATGATAGATACCATATTTACTTTACTCATATTTTTGAGCCACTTTTCCCGTGGTGTCGCATCTGTGACACGGGTTAGAAGGGTATTGAAGACGATAAAGGCATCATGTTTTGGTTCCATCTTGCCTAAACGCGTCTCTTTCATCAAAATAGATGCGACGATTTCACGGTTGACGCCGTAAGTCTCTTCTGCATAATCATAGACTTCTTTATACTCACGAAGATGTTCTATGATGAGATAAATATATTTAACAAGGGCGTTATTGGCTCGTTTCTCATTTTGGCTGTGTGCTTGTATTTCACGTGGTTGGAAAAGCCTCCAAGACTCCTCGTCAAACTTTTTTGTTTTAAAATAAGAGAGTAAAAATGTATTGGCATATTCATAAGAAACCCCTCCTTTGACTACGCGCTCACAAATCTCCTGATAGTCGTTGTTTTTGAGCTTGCAGTCGGTAAATTCTGCCATGAGCGAAGTGCCCAGTAGTAAAAATGCCAATAATAGTCTCTTCATATCTCTCTCCGATTTATTGCTTCAAGTCTCTGTGGTGTGCCAATATCATGCCAGATTCCCTTGAATATCTCAGCACTTACGACTCCTTTTTGCGCCATCTCACGAAGTAGCGGTGCAAGAGCGGATTTTCCCTCTTTTGTGTTCTGAAATATTTTAGGATTATAATAAGCGATACCTGAAAAAGTATCTTGTTTTTCACCCTCATTACAAAGTAAAGCGCCATCTAAGGCAAAGTCACCCGCAGGATTATGCTCAGGATTTGGTACGAGGATAAGATGAGCAAGTTTGTCACCAAGTGTAAATGCAGGGTCAAAATCATAGTCACAAAAGATATCCCCATTTACGACCAAAAAAGTCTCTTCACCCAAAAGAGGCAGAGCATTTATGATACCGCCAGCACTCTCCAAAGCCCCACATGAGCGCTCATCGGAGTAATAAATCTTGACACCAAACTGTGCGCCATCACCGAGTGCTTCGGGTATTTTATGTCCCAAGTGTGCTATATTGATGATGATTTCTTTAAAGCCGTTTTGTGCAAGTTTTTCAATATGCCAGAGGATAAGGGGTTTGCCACGAACTTCAAGAAGAGGTTTGGGTACAACATCCGTGAGCGGACGCATTCTCTCTCCGCGTCCAGCTGCAAGTATCATCGCTTTAATGTAAACTCCTCAAGAAGAGAAGCCAATGCTTGTGTCTCTTCGTAGCGTTTGGCAGTCTCCAAAACATAATGCAAAGTGAGTGGAATATCTTTGAGGTAACCCTCTTTCCCATCACGAATATGTAAACGCGAGAAGACGCCAAGGACTTTAATATGGCGTTGTAAGCCCATAAAATCAAACCACTTGATAAAAGTTGCATTATCTGCGTTTATTCCTTTTTTATCTCGAAACGCAAGTACCAAAACTTCGATATCTTCACGTTTGTAAGCGATATAGCAGTCCTTGAGAAGAGAGACCAAATCATAAGTAATCGCGCCGCTCATGGCATCTTGATAGTCGATGATGCCGATATTACCATTTGTTTGCACCATGATATTACGTGAATGATAATCACGGTGGACAAACAGATTCTGAGGCTGTGAGAGCACGACTTCACTGATTGCGTTTAGGGCATTTGCAAGGATTTTTTCCTGCGTTTCATCTAGAGTATGTGAGAGTTTTTTCTCCAAATACCATGTACGCATCAAATCCATCTCAAAATGTAAAAAAGCTTTGTCGTAGAGAGGCAGACCTTTTGTATCTGCGTTTTGCATCTTGATTATTTCGTCCATAGCGCTTTTGTAGAGTGTTTTGAAGTTGCTATTATTTAAGACATTTAGATAGTGAACATTGCCAAAATCTTCAAGTATCAAAAAACCTTCATCAAGGTTTTGTTCATATATTTTTGGTGCGTTTACCCCTGCGTTTAGGAGCCTTTGTGTGACATCAAGAAAAGGCGAAAGTGAAGATTTTTCTCGTGAAGCATCCATTAATAAAACAGTTTTTTCGCCTAAAGTGAGTCTGAAATACTGTCTAAAACTAGCATCCGCAGAGGCTATCTCAATGCCATAATCCTTATAAGGAGTTTGTGCCAGCCATAAGAGTATTTTATCCATAGATACCGCCTAAAAGAGAGTTTTTATGTGAACCTGTGACGCTTTGAAGATTTACTTTTTCACGGTGGATGCGTTTATACGCCAGCCACGCAAACGCCATCGCTTCAAGTGCATCGGCGTTGATGCCGTAGGTATCGCTTGAGACTACGTTGATGCCACAAAGCTCATAAAGTCTTTGCATCAAAAAGCCGTTTTTTGCGCCACCGCCGCAGACAATGAGCAGTTCACTTTTCGCGGATAAAGCGTCATGCGCGATAGTTCGCGCTGTGAGTTCTAGGAGTGTGGCTTGCATATCTTCTTCTTTGATAGTGTGAAAGATAGGCAGATGAAGCCCGAGCCAGCTTTCGTTGAAATACTCTCTGCCCGTACTTTTTGGCGGTATTTTTTTGAAGTAGTTATCAGCTAAAAGTTTCTCCAAAAGTTCCTCATTTGCTCTACCACTTTTGGCAAAAGAGCCATCTTTGTCGTAGTTTTCATCTTTACATTTGCGTATCCACATATCCATCAGTACATTTCCCGGACCTGTGTCCCAGCCTTTGAGCGTATCACCCAAAAGGGTGATATTTGCCATGCCGCCAATATTGAGCACTGCGGTATTTTTGGAGAGAGAACCAAAAGCAAAAGCATGAAACGCAGGAGCAAAAGGTGCGCCCTGACCGCCATTGGCAATATCCATACTACGAAAATCCGCAACAACACTCATGTTTGTTTTGGAATATACAACATTAGGACAGCCAAGTTGCATGGAAAAAGGAAACATTGCGTTTGGCTCATGCCAGAGGGTTTGACCGTGAAGTCCAATGGCTGTGATTTTTTCTGCGTTTATGCGTTTTTCGAGTATAAATCTGTTAATGGCTCTTGCAAAAAGATGCCCTAGTTTTGTGTCAAGCGTGCCCACTTTTTGAAGTGTGACAACTCCTGCAATGGCGGTGAGAATCTCATCTTTGAGCTCTTTTGGAAAGGGATATTCATGAGAGTGAAGAAGTTTACATGAGTACGCATCTATCTCACAAAGCACTAAATCAATCCCGTCCATACTCGTCCCAGACATCACACCAATATAAAATTCACTCATTTTTACCTCACTAAATAATTGATGTTACGCACTTAAACGCAAGTAAAATCATTAAGTTCTAAATGTTTCAAGTTTAGCGTGCAATTCATCAGTCATAGAGTTTAAGTGACTTGCTACAGCCACAATTTCCTCTACATTTTTTGCGTTTTTAGCAGATATTTCATTGATTTGCGAAACTTGAAAAACAATATCTTCTATGTTTTTACCTGTTTTTTCAAAATCATTTACTGTTTTGTCACTTGCTCTAACTGCGTCTTTAACTATAGTAACACTTGTGTTTATTCTTTTTTCAACATCTGAAGCACTCAGAGCTAATGCTTGTATTTCTTTAGAATTAAAGTTCATTTGTGTACTTACATCCATGATTGACGCAACTATAACATTAATGGTAGCATTTATTTCTGTAAGGCTTTTTTGCGTTCTCTCTGCTAGTTTTCTTACTTCATCAGCCACAACCGCAAAACCACGTCCATGTTCTCCTGCACGAGCTGCCTCAATGGCTGCGTTAAGTGCTAAAAGATTTGTTTGGTCAGCAATATCTGAAATGATTTCAAGAACATTTTTAACTTCATTTGCTTCTTGAGAAAGTGTTTGCATTTTATGTGAGAGTTCAACTTCAAGCTCTGCGGAATTTTGAACTTTTGCCGTAAGAGAGACTATCTCGTTTCTTGCTTTGTCAAGATTTTCATTGGCTTTTAAAATCTCTTTTTTACTCTCTTGTGCATCATAAATGGAATGAGAGATTTCATCTTTGATACTGTTTGCTTTTTGTGTTGCTTCATAAATAATACCAACAGATTTCTCAACACTTTCTCCCACGCCTATAGCAGTTGCAGAGAGTTCATGAGAGATAGAAGCATTTTCGCTAGAGCTTGTTTTTGAGTTTTCTATAAGCTCTTTGAGTGTAGTTATGAGAGAGTTAAAACTATGTGCCATTTGTGACAATTCTAAGGGTGAATTTTCATTTGTCTTCATGGTAAGGTCTTTGGTACTACTTATTTTTAAAAGAGTTTCTTTAAACTCTTCAAGAGGATTTGAGATAGATACTTTTGTAAAATAGAGTATAAAAGCGCTAAATAGTATGATACCAACTACTAAAGCTATAATCATACTTAAAATTTCAGAGTTCATGTCAGCTATTTTCTCATCTATCCTTTCATTTACTCCTTTGTAAAGCTCAAGCTCAACAGTTCTAAGAAGTTCTATGGAGGCAGAGACATTTGTAAACCAAACAGAAGCATCAACTCCAAAACCACCGGTCAAACTCTTTTTTTTAGCAAGTTCTATCATAGCTGTTGTTTTTTCTACAGCTTCACCTTTAAAGGTGTTCTCATGAAAGTTTTTAAGCTCAGGAGATGCTAAATGTGTAAATTTATGTAGATTTACATTATATGCACCAATATTGCCAGCAAAGGAGAGTAAAGTGTTTTCCAAAAACATATCTTTTGTGAATGCTCCATTGAGATTTGCTCTCATCTGCCCAAGTTGCTCTTTTGTTGAAGAGAGATGTGTATAGGCTTGAATCATATTACGGCTTGTTTTATCATCCATTTGAGAGGGAATAGTTGTCGAAGCATCCACTAAGGAGACAATGGTTTTTGAAAAATATGCACCTATATCTGGTGCGCTTATGGAGAAAGAATCTATAGCAGTTCTTTTTTGCATAAGTTCATTTAAAGTGTTAAAAACTGAACTATCACCCAATGTATCAGCGTAAATTTTTTTTGCATCTTCGATTGCAATATCAACTTTTTTTCTCATCTGAGCGAGTTCACTTATGTTTTTTTCTCCCCCGCTTGCAACAAAACCTACACTCAGACCACGTTCAATTTGCATATAATGAATGGCACTTGAGAGTGCTTCAACTTCTAGTATGCGATTTTTTGTTGTATTTAAATTTTCTTTTATGCCAAAATTAAAAACTATTTTACCCACTGCTAAGCCAACAATCACCAAAATTGGTATAACAACCAAAAACAACAATCTTGTTTTTATACTTGTGTTCATTCTATCTCCTGTTTTTTTTAGGGATTTATTATAAAGCTCATTTTTAGTAATCTCCTTGATTTACATCAAGGTTTGACTCCTGCTTACCTGCTTGCATAATCATGAACGCAACAAAAGTTCCCGCACACATCTGCCACGAAAAACTGATGTTCATGCCAAAGATGTATGGCTGAAGTGCCAAAACAGTTATAAATCCTCCGCCAAGAGCCAGTGGAACAGTGGTTGCGTTTCCTCTGTTTGTAAAGATAGCGGCAAAGTAAACGCCTAAAAGTCCCGTATAGGCAAAGGTCATAACTCCGAGGGCAAAATTGATAAGAGAGAGCTCACTGCTTCTTTGCCAGAAGTAACTCAGCATCGCCATGAGTGAGAGAACCAGAGCAAAAAAGAGGACGGCGTTTTGGGAAGCTTTAACAAAATGGAGCTCATTCACAGCGCTGCGTTTAAGCCTCCACGGCTTGTAAATGTCTTCAATAGCAACCGAGGCCATAGCGCCCAAAACAGAGTTTGCACTTGAGAGCGCTGCGGCAATCGCTCCGACTGTTACAAGCCCGCGAAGACCTTCGGGCATCTCATTTAAGATGTAGTACATAAAGATGGTTATCTGCTCACCATCAAAGTTTTGTACCACGGAGGCTTGTTGGTAATGGACAAACAAAAGTGCGCCGATGGCTAAAAAAACAAGTACGGTCGGGATGGTTAAAAACACGGCTAAAAGAAGCGACTTTGCCGCCTCTTTTTCGTTTTTGCATGAGAGCACTCTTTGGGTCATATCTTGGTCAAGTCCAAAGGCGGCAATGTTAAGTAAAAGCCAGCCTGTAAGCAGCCCAAAAAGATTAAATTTTCCATCGAAGGAAGTGTCAATAAACGCAAGCTTGTTATGTTCGCTGAGTATCTCGTAAATAGCAACATTTTCTAGGGAATAATATAAAAATATAAGTACGGCAATGGCTGCCAGCATGTACGTTGCAGCCTGAATAACATCGCTAAGAATGATGGATTTTATGCCGCCAAAATAGGTGTAAGCAAGTGCTCCAAACATTAAAATGGCGATGGAAATACTCAGATGTCCAAATGTAACATCTCCAAATAATATCATAGAAACAGCGATAGCACCGATGTAGAGTCTCGCTCCGCTTGCCATAATGCGCCCTATTAAAAACATTATTCCAGCTTGGCGTTTTGCCGCTTCGCCGTAGCGTTTTTCTAAGAGTTCATAGACAGTAACCGCGCGCATGGCGTAGAACTTTGGAAGAAGTACGAAAGCTACAAATACAGCTGCCAAAAGTGCTGAAAAATAAAAACCGATGAAAGTAAAATCGTTAGCATAAGAGTATTCAGGCACGCCCAAAAATGTCGCAGCAGACTGGCTAGTAGCCAATACAGAAAGAGCAACGGCATAGATTGGCATGGAGTTTTTGCTTACAAAATACTCTCTTGAAGTTTTTATTTTCTCTTGGCTCCAAAGATAAGAAGTGATGGTCAAAATGAGAAAATAGCCTCCAAAAACAAGCCAATCTAAAGAAGAAAAATTACTTTGCATCATGGTTTTTTGAGTCCTAAATTTTCTATTTGTTCTCGTACACTTGCCATAAACGCAGCGCCTGGGTCAACTTTGGCGGTTCTGTAGTTTTTGTCTTTTTCAAGCCAAAGTGGGGAGTCTTGCATTTTAAGGTACTCATGATGACCAAGCAGATACTCAATGTTGGGGTATTTTTGTTTAAGATAACGGACAAGTTTAACATTTGCCAAGACTTGTTCTTGCGTTAAATCTTCCTCTTTATTCTCTTTGCCGCCGATGTTTTCTATGCCAATGGCGGAGTAGTTCAGCCCAATGGTGTGGCGTGCCATAAGGTTTTCGGGCATGAGTTGGTAGATGGTTCCATCACGGTCAACTAAAAAATGAGCTGAGACATTTAAAAGGCCGGCTTTTTCTATGTAAGCGCGTCCGCCAACAATTTTTTCAGCATTAAGCCTCTCATGACAAAGCTCAAAATTCATAATACTTGTCCAATGCAGCACGATGGATTTTGGCGTAATGTCTATGTTTTTTACATCTAAAGCGTAATGTTTTTTGATGTACTCTTTTGTCAAATCTATGCGTTTTTGAGAAAAAAGCACGGGTTTTTGGATGATGGCGTTTTTGGTGTGCAGATTGGCAATGCGTGCGTTTGCTTCATGAATGCGAAGAATCGAAATTTCTCCGCTTTGAACACTTTCATAGATGGCGTTTACAATATCTTTGACGCTGTTTCCCTCAAGCTGGTTGCCAAAAAGGAGCATATCAACGCCAGAGTTAATGGCTAAAGTTACTCTCTCTTTGAGGCTGTAGTGTTGTGAAATCGCCCCCATTTGCATATCGTCACTTATTAAAACGCCACGATAACCCAGCTCATGACGTAAAAGTTTTGTGTTGGTGTTGTAGGAGAGGGTGGCAGGATATTTGTCGTCTAAATGAGAGTTAAAAACATGGGCAGACATAATCATGTCAACCTCATTTTTGTTGATGAAATACTTATAAGGTTCAAGCTCTTTTTCACTCCAAGTGTTGCTGACATCCACAAAACCCGCATGCGAATCGCCCAAAGAAGAGCCGTGTCCCGGGAAATGTTTTAAAACGCTGAGGACATTTTGGCTTGCTAGTTCCTGCATAAAAATGGCTGCGTATTTTGTGACTGCGTTTGTATCGCCGTATGAGCGTTCAAGCCCGACAATAACCTTGTTTTTTGGCTCGATGGCTAAGTCTACAACGGGAGCAAAGTCGCAGTTTATGCCGTTTGTTTTGAGCATTTGAGCCTGCGTTTTATAGATGTCTCTTGCTTTTTCCTCGGGCATTTTGGAAACTTGTAAAGCCGATGGAATCTTTTCAAAACCGTAAGCAGGCTTGAGTCGCGCAACTTTTCCACCTTCTTGGTCTAGGGAGATAAGAAGCGGTTTTTTTGCAAAGGAGTTGAGCTGTTTTGTGAGTTTTTGGAGTTGTTCAGGCGAGAGAATATTTTTTGTCTGCGTTTTGTCAGAGTAGAGTCTGTCAAACAAAATGACTCCACCGAGTTCGTACTCTTGAATATCTTTGACAATGGAAGAATTTTCATCGACTGAGTCGCCCTCAAAGCCCACAACAAGCATATGTCCTATCTCTTTTTTAAGAGTTATTTCCTCATTGTTTGGGGCTGCGTTTAGGCTCAAAAATGTGAGTAAAAGGAGTGTGAAGTATTTCAAATTGAGCCTTTGAGAAAAATTAGTTAGTTGTTTAATCTATATAAAATATTTGTAAAAAGCGGCTTTTTAGCTAGACAAATCGCTTTTTATTTGTCTTAAAACCAAGAGTAAATCTTTGATATTTTCTTGGCAAATATTGAAAATAACCTCTGCATCTAAGTCAAAATAATGATGCGATATAAAATCTCTAATGCCTTTAATCTTTTTCCATTCAATTTGAGGATAATTTTTTAAGAGCTGATTGTCTGTTATATGGTCTATGTTTTTTAAACTTTCACCAACAGCGATTAGCTTCATACAAATACTATCAAGTTTTTCCTGACCATATTTTGTATCCATGAAATCATTTTCGCATTTTGCAAATGCACATCGCTCATCAACAGTCTCTATTGCCTCGATAATTTGCTCTAAAATGTCAATAACTAAACTTGTGTCATACATAAATAGCATCTTTATTAATTCTATTTTTAAGGGCAAGGTTCATCTTTTCTCTGAGTCTGACAACATCCACTTTTGTATGAAAATAGTGTTCAAGTTCTTCTTTGAAATCAAATAGCAAAAAATAGTTACTTAATTTTGTTTCAATAGCAATGTCTATATCACTATCTTCATTATTTTCGCCTCTTGCAAATGAACCAAAAAGTGCGATTTTTGATATTTGATACTTTTCTAAAAAAGTTTGTTTATTTTTTTGTAAAAAATCTACAATTTCATCTTTTGTCATTGTTTCATCCAATCTTAATATTTAGGTTGAGTCCAGATTATATCATTAAATTAATTTAGGCTCTTTATAGACACTATCTCAACTACACTCGTCTCCGTGCGTCAGTTGTTCTTCTATGAAGCCAATGGCTTTAAATATTAGATTTTTTGCCCCGTCTCTACTCACTTTTTGTGGTTCAAAATGGTTTGAGACTACTTTAAAAATGTAGATATTTTTAATGGCGGGGGAATGCATGACAGCGTCAAAAAAGCCAAAAGATTCCATGTCAACAAGTTCATAATACCCATCCAAAATAGGCGTATCTACGCAGCTAATAGTTTTGCCCTGAGTGTGTGTTAGTCTATGCAGATGGTTCTCGTATTCTATGGCGTTTATGGTGAGGCATTCGCCTATGGCATAACTCTTCTCAGCCCCACAAATACCGACATTTACAAAGATATCTTCATCGCTAATGTCATAAAGATTTATGAGTGTTTGCGTGGCAAACCTTGCGTTTTGAACGCCCATACCGCTCACAATGAGACGCATATTTGCACTCTTGAAGAGGAGAAAACCATGCGCGTTTTCTTTGCTGAGTTTATATTTATCGACAAAGGCCTGGGCTTCAGATTTGAGGGCTATTACAAAATAAATCATAAAGGATTATAGCAAAAAGAGAAAAAATATCTTGCTATTTAAATTTTTTTGGTTATAATTCCACCGCTTCTCTTTAGACCTGTGCAATGGTGACTCAAGACAATGTGTCAGGGTAGGAATACAGCAGCACACCTTGTTTTGCTATGTGCCGCAGGTATCTGGAGAGGAGTCTTTCATTTAACAAAAATCAAAAAAACCAATTTAACTCCGTGATTCACTTCAGTAGTAATAAACCGATGTTGAAATTTATCTCTGAGTCTCTTCATAATCGTCTTCTATAAGTTTTAAAAGTTATGACCTCTCCCCCCGGCATAAATAAGCAACAAAAGCAAAACCAATTGAATGACCTACACGACAAAGTCAGTAATGTTCAAAGATAGTATCACTGTTTTTGTTAATAACTATTAAAAATGATGCTACCACAAGCTACATAAAGCAATAACAATTCATAAATAATTATATATTAAGGTGAATTCTAAATAAAAATGATTAGTATGTTTTTAGAATATTAATTTCAAAAAAAGGGATAACATGAAAAAA
>Ga0154590_1058_pt1 | contig 18356 bp, 19 predicted proteins | sample RifGroF2_FD_116019 | JGI IMG/M metagenome (GOLD analysis project Ga0154590, IMG submission 116019) | Sulfurimonas sp. GWF2_37_8 | reverse complement strand
CGCTCAGGAGTAGCAGAAAAATGTTCCGCATACGCTACAAGCTTGTTTGTTTCTCCGCTCATGGCAGAGACGACTACAACTACATCATGTCCGGCTTTTCTTGTTTCACTTACACGATTTGCTACATTTTGTATGCGCTCTAAATCACCGACACTTGTTCCGCCGAACTTTTGAACTATCAACATCTATAAAAGCCCCTCATTTTTAAAATGGTTTATCACAACTTCATACACACTTTTTTTGAAATGTGCTGTGAAATTGAGTACTTCATCCACGCTGACAAATTTATGCGACATAAACTCTGGATGTTCTGTTGCAAGATTTATGACCGCATTTTCTTTCAAACGCAACAAAAAATAACGCTGCGTTTGCCCTTTATAAGGTTTCATTGTTTTTGCTATATTTGGAGGAAAGTCATAAGAGATCCACTCAGGATACTCAGCAACAATCTCCGCCTCAGCTGTTCCAATCTCTTCTTCAAGTTCACGAAAAAGCGCTGTGACTATTTCCTCTCCAGCATCAATTCCACCCTGTGGAAACTGCCAAATATCCATCAAATCATTTCTTTGTGCTATAAATAATTCTTTTTTGTCTGGATAGGCATCCGAGACAATAATCATCGCGACATTAGGACGATATATATCTTTATTGTTCATAAAAGCACCTATTTTTTAATAGCGCGATTATACAAAAATCGCTATTAAAATAAAATAATTTTCTCAAATATATTGCGATGAGCTTGCGTACTTACGCATATATTCCCTAAATTGATTCCCTTTTTGCTATAATCCGCCAATGTTATTATATATTCACATTCCTTTTTGCGATTCTAAATGCTCTTACTGTGCGTTTAACTCCTATGTTGACAAATTTCATCTCAAACAACACTACATGCGCGCCCTTCAAACGCAACTCTTACATGAGTTGCAAAGATTTGATGCGAAAGAAAAAAGTATCCACACACTTTTTATCGGAGGAGGCACACCTTCGACTGTTACACCAGAACTTTATAGACCGATTTTTGAGCTTTTAAAACCTTACTTTGCCGATGCTATCGAGATGACAAGTGAAGCCAATCCAAACTCTGCAACCTATGAGTGGTTGGAGGGAATGTACTCCCTTGGCATCAACCGTATCAGTTTTGGTGTACAAAGTTTTAACAATGAAAAACTCAAACTGCTCAACCGTGCACACTCTTCTATACAAGCGATAGAAGCAATACAAAACGCAGCCAAAATCGGCTTTAAAAACCTCTCTCTGGATCTTATCTATGCAACACTAGGAGACACAAAAGAGCTTTTACTTCATGATATAAACACTGCGTTTAGCCTTCCTATCAACCATCTAAGCGCTTATGCCTTAACTATAGAAGAGGGAACACCTTTTGAGAAAAAACCGCATATGTCAAAAGAAAAACTCTCCCTCACATCGTGGCTATTTAAAGAGATAGAAAAACGCGGCTTCAAACAGTATGAGATAAGCAACTTCGGCACCTATCAAAGCAGACACAACTTAGGTTACTGGCTCTATGAAGATTATATAGGTGTAGGAAGCGGAGCGGTAGGAAAACTCGCTATGCAGAGACTCTATCCAACCTCAGATATAGAAGCTTATATAAAAAACCCTCTTGATATACAACTTGAGTTATTAAACGAGCAGGAGAAAAAACTCGAACAATTTTTTCTTGGACTGCGCTCATCCATCGGTATCGCAGCAGATATTATGAATCAAGAAGAACGTAAGCGAGCAGAATTTCTTGTAGAAGAAGGAAAATTGCAAATGTGTGCAGAGACTTTTTATAACACGAACTTTTTACTCTCTGATGAGATAACGCTTTTTTTATCCTCTTGAAGGTACTTTAATTATTCTTTAGCTAAAATCTCATCCTCAACTTAAAAATTATGAAGGTTTTATATGTTTGGTATGGGTTTTACTGAGATACTGATTATTCTTGTCGTGGCTATACTCTTTTTGGGGCCTGACAAACTCCCCACCGCGATGGTTGATATCGCAAAATTTTTCAGAAATATGAAAAAAACTATCGGCACACTCAAAGACTCTCTTGAAGAAGAGATGAATGTATCCGAAATAAAACAAGAAGCACTTGCCTACAAAAAAGAGCTTCTTAGCGCAAGTGAAGAACTCAACCGTGTAACAGACATGACGAAAGTCGGCGAAGAAATGTCCAAACTCGGTGATGAGATTCTCACAGAGGTAGAAAAACCTAGCACACCAAAAGCAGCTCCTATTCAAGAAAAAATAACATTTGAAAAAAAGCCAAAACCAATAACTAAAGAAGAAAATAGTAATGTTTGATGATTTAAGACCACACTTAGTTGAACTAAGAAAACGATTAGGTATCTCTGTCGGTACACTTATCGTTATGTTTTTTGTGATGTTTGCCTATCATGAGCCGCTTCTAAATTGGATTGTCGCACCACTCAATACAGCACTCTTAGAAGTTGGAAAAATCTCTGTGCACGCAGCCGATGGTATGGTCACCACAAATCAAGTGGGCGGTGCCTTTTTCGTAGCGCTCAAAGTTGCGTTTTTTGCGGCTATTTTAGGTTCGCTTCCTGTTATATTGGCACAGTTATGGATGTTTGTAGCTCCAGGTCTTTATGCCAATGAGAAAAAGATGCTTATCCCTTTTATCGTCGGTGGAAGCGGTATGTTTTTTGTAGGCGTTGCATTTGCTTATTATGTAGTCACCCCTTTTGGATTTGATTTTCTTATTGCATTTGGTAGTTTCAAATTTACACCACTTATCAACATCGAAGATTATGTAGGGTTTTTCACTAAGATTATGTTTGGTTTCGGTATCGCGTTTGAGTTACCTATTTTTGCTTACTTTTTAGCGCTTTTAGGGCTAGTGGATGATAGACAGATGCGTGACTTTTTCAAGTATGCAGTTGTTCTTATCTTTATCGTTGCAGCTCTCTTAACACCTCCAGATGTACTGACACAGCTTTTGATGGCTATTCCTCTTGTAATGCTTTATGGTATCTCTATTCTCATCGTCCGTGCGGTCAATCCTGCACCGCCGCTAGAAGAAGATACTGAAGAAGATGATGATGATGATGATGATGCAGACGAGACTGCACGTTTAGAGAAATAGCGTGCATACGCAAGAGTATTTTACCTCTAGCTATGACTTTGAACTTCCCTCAGAGCTCATAGCCACACACCCCGCTCATCCAAGAGATCACGCAAAACTTTTAGTTTACAACAGACAAACGCAAGAAATTAGTCATGCTTATTTTTATGATTTGGAAAATTTTTTACCCAAAGATGTCGCACTTATTTTTAATGATACAAAAGTGATCAAAGCCAGACTCTTTGGACATAAAAAAAGTGGAGGCAAAGTAGAACTTCTCATCAATAGACCTTTAAACGCAAAAGATATCAGCGTTTATGTCCGCGGTAAAGTCAAACCCCAAACGCAGCTCTTTTTTGATAATGACCTTATAGCAATCGTAAAAGAACTCCACGAAGACGGAAGTCGAGTTGTTGTTTTTGAAAGAGACGGTACAGAGTTGCGTTTTGAAGAGCTTTTGCCTATTATCGATAAAATAGGTCACATACCTCTACCGCCTTATATCCAAAGAGATGATAATGAAGAGGATGCACAAGAGTATCAAAGTGTTTTTGCTTCACAAGAAGGTGCTGTAGCTGCGCCCACCGCTTCGCTTCATTTTACACATGAGCAGCATACGCGAATATGTGCCAACTACAAACACGCTTATGTGACACTTCATGTAGGAAGCGGAACATTTAAACCGGTTGAGACGAATATCATCACAGAACACCCTATGCATTCAGAGTATTATGAGATATCCGAAGCGGCAAAAACTCTTCTTAATTTAGATACAAAAATTTTAAGTATTGGGACAACTTCTACACGCACAATAGAGTTTTATACAAGAAACAAAACGCAGCTTAGCGGCGAAGCAAACCTCTTTTTACACCCAAATAATAAACCCCTGCGAGTGGATTATCTACTTACAAATTTTCACCTTCCAAAATCGACACTTTTGATGCTAGTTGCCTCTTTTGTCGGGCTTGAAAAAACGCAGGAACTTTATGCTGAAGCTATAAAAGAAAAATACCGCTTTTACTCTTATGGCGATGCGATGCTGATACTATAAAATAGTCAATTAAAGTAAAAAACTCTTGCATTTTTTACTTCTATCTCTCCGCTCAGTTCTGCTTCAAAAGCTCTTTGTGGATATTTTCGTAATAGTTCTTCATAACTTGGATTTGTTTTACAAAAACGCGTAAAATCATCTTCTTGTACATGAACGGCTTCTCTGACTCCAAATTTTGCCACAAAAGTATCGATATCATAGATAGCTTTTGCTTTGCCATCTTCTAAAAGTTTTTGTGTCGCCGAACTCTCATCGATATGATGTGGCAAAACATAAATCTCTTTGCCCATAGCAAGAGCAAATTCTACACTTCGCATACTGCCGCTTCCAAGTTCAGCTTCACTCACAACTAAAACGTCTCCCAGTGCCACAACGATTTCATTACGTAAAACAAAACTCCATGCTGTTGCTTTAAATGCAGGAACAAACTGACTCAATAGCAGTCCTTTTTTTTCTATCTCACTTAAAAGTGCTGCGTTTACTGCAGGATATTTATGTTCAAGTCCACATGGTAAAACAGCAATAGTATTCGCATTTCCTGCTCCGCTATGTGCCATAGCATCGATTCCCATGGCTCCACCACTTACTATGCAAACACCTGCTTTAGAGAGTTTTGAAGCGAGTTCCTGAGTCATCTGACGAGAATATTTAGTTGGTTTTCTACTGCCGACTATAGAGATTTTTTTTCTTTCTAGGAGGGTTTTATCTCCAAGATAAAAAAGCTCTTTTGGACAATTTTTCAGAAGCTTTAAAGTTTCTGGCATAGTGTCAAGTTTTCGCATAAATATCAGTCAATCTTATTGATATAAACTAGTTCGACATCTTCAAACAGCTTTTTCGATTCTTGAAGAGTTAAAAGAGTATTTGCATGAGGGTGACCTATAGCAACTGCACTGCCGTGTTTTTTAGCTATTTCCACAACCTTTTTTATCTGCTTATTGATAAAAGCTTTATCCATGTGATGATCCAAAAAAACATCTCTTGATATATAATTTAGACCAAAACTTTTCATCACCACTGGCACTTTTGTCGTACCTGTTGTTCTGCTATCTATAAAACGAATCCCTTCTGCTTTAAGCACCTGTATCAACTTTCGCATGGCTGCCTCATCTGAGGTAAATTTGCTTCCTGTGTGGTTATTAATATAGTGCACTTTTGGAAAAAGTGATTTTATCTCTGTTATACGCGAAGAGATTTTTTCTTGTGAATCATTTATTCTCAAAGTAGCGGGTTCTTCTGCACTAAATGTTTGTGCTTCCATAGGCAGATGCACCATATAAAAATCCTCTTTCGCTGCTAGTTTTGCAGATTGTGGATGCCCTGCACTTGGGGGCAAAAAGGACATTGTTATAGGCATAGAAAGATTATTGATAGCTTTGACTTGCGCACGCGTACTTACATCATCTATGATAATAGCAACTTTTGGTTTTGTAAAAGTTCTTTTTATCTCTCTCTCTTCAAGAGATACAGTATCCAGTTTTTCATCGTCTATTTCATGAGAAGCTGAAGTGTAGTTAATACTGGCTTCTTTGATTAGAGGCTTAGGTGTGTCTATTTTAGTGACTTCTTTTTGGGTTACTATTTCTTTGTGCCCTTCTTCTTTTTTCAGTACATCTTTTAACTTTTCATTGACGTTTTTTGCTTCTTGGTTCTTCGTTTCTTCTTCAATTTTTTTAAGATAGGCTACTTTTTTTTGTTTTTCTACATTTTCTTGTTTGGCAAAATCCTCTTTTGCGTTTTCATAACCAAAATAGTATCCTCCAACAAGTGCACTAAGTACCAGGGCAATAATCGCGAGTATCCACGCCACTGTAGTAAGGAAGTTTGACTGGGAATTGGCTTTACTTTTTTTTCTTTTTGGCATATTTTAAGCTTTTCTTTTATTTTTCAAAACTATACCCTACTAAAACAAAAAACTGAGTATTTCCTTGCATTTTGTCATAAAAAAATAGAGATTAGAGAGTGCATTTCATCTTTTATTTGCTTATTTTAAGCTTAAACTCTATATAATTCCGCGTTCCTTTCTCTTTGTATCTTTGATGATAAAGATATATTTAAATCCGAAAGGGAAACAAGTGCCGTTTAGGCAAATACCAAAAGGAGATCATACTCTATGAGACACTACGAAAACTTAGTAATCGTAAAACCTACACTAACAGCAGAAGAAATTCAAAGTAACCTTGCTGCTATCGAAGAAGTTATTACTTCAAACGGTGGCGAAATAGCAACTACAGATGCAATGGGAATGAGAAAACTAGCATACCCAATTAACAAAAATGAACGTGGATATTTCCATGTTATTTATTATACAATTGCTCCATCGGCAATTTCTGAAATCGAAAGACGTTTTCGTATCAACGAGGAATTACTTCGTTTTGTAACTATCAAATATGATACAAACCGCGAAATCGCAGCTTGGACTAAGCTCGTTGAAAAAGCTAATAAAGGAACAACTACTCTAAAAGCAGAAACTGAAGTAGCGGCAGAAGAAACAGTTGCAGAAATAGCTATAGAAACAGAAGCAGCTGCAGAGTAATAGCAAAACGCTAAACATTAAGGAAAACCCATGTTTAATAAAGTCATATTAGTTGGAAACTTAACACGCGACATCGAACTCAGATACTCTCAAGGTGGCATGGGTATAGCAAGCACTGGTCTTGCCACAAGCCGTAAGTTCACTAGCAATGGTGAAAAAAAAGAGGAAGTCTGTTTCGTTGACATTACATTTTTTGCAAGAAGTGCAGAGATTGCCAATCAATATCTTCGTAAAGGAAGCAAAATCCTTGTAGAAGGAAGACTTAGCTTTGACCAATGGGTTGACCAAAATGGTCAAAAGCGTTCAAAGCATTCAGTTGTAGTTGAAACTATGCAAATGCTTGATTCTAAAGGCGACAACCAAGGTGCAAGCCAAGGTGGTATGGGAAGTACGGCACCTTCACAGGATTATGGCCAGGATTCCTACGCACCGCAACAGGGAAGAGCGCAAAGTTATCAACAACCACAACAGCCTAGCTACAACAAAGCTAGAGAACAGAGTCGTCAAATGCCAAGTAGTAATGATATTCCTACTATTGACATAGACGAAGATGAAATTCCATTTTAGAAATAGATAACAAAAGGAAACACCATGTCAGAAAAAAGAAAATACAAAAAAAGATTTTGTAAGTACTGTGAAGCAAAAGTTGACTTCATGGATTATAAAGATGTAGGAGCATTACGTTTCTCTCTTTCAGAAAGATATAAAATCATGCCACGTCGTTTAACAGGTAACTGTAAACGTCACCAAGACATGATTACAATCGTTATCAAAAGAGCTCGTGCTGCAGCACTTATCCCATACACAGTAACTCGTAAAGCTGTTGTAACTGCACCATTTGAGAACTTAAAATAGTTCTCACGGTCCCCTTTTATGGGGACTATTTCACATAACATTCTTCTAAATTCAATCATACATTTTTATAAAACACCAACTTGTCACCGCTGTAATAATAGGTAATTTATTTCTAAACTACACAATCTTTGTGTATCCTTTGTTCCCAATATTTTTGATATGCAAAGTGTTTAACGTCCATAAAAGCAACTATCACAGGTGGGCTAAGTACAGAAGTTGGATGATGCAATTGAGCGTATCATCCAACGCTATAAAATTTCAAACAAGAAATGAAAGGGGCAAGTCAATAGAAAAGAAATGATATCTGTCGAAACAGCAGTATAGGAAGTTTGATTCAGAGTCCTAAAAGTGTAGCCAGATCAAGTTCACTCTGCATCAATGATTATCACTTTAATATTGTACTTTTTTGCAACACTTTCAAGTCTGTAGATAAACTTTTTGTCATCTGCTCCAGAGATAAGTCCGACTGCTGGTTTTTTACCGCTCATCTGCGCGTAGTAGAGAGATTGACCGATTCCCTCTGCCCACTTTTTGGCAAAGTCAACTTCGATGGCGTACTCTGAAGTTAAACAATCAATCCTTGCTTTATCTTCTAAAACGACTTCCATCTCGCCACCGAGTGCATTACACATTTTAGTCTGATAGTATTTCTCATTATAATCTGCTGTTGAGAGTTTTTTAGATGTAATATCTTCTTCGAACAGAACATAAAGAAGAGCGATAATAAAAGTAAATAGGATTGAAACAGTTTTTTTCATCAATACTATTTTGTATGTTTTGAGTAGATTTTTTCGAGAAGTTTTGTCTGTTTTTTTGCCTCTTCTAAACGCTCTTTATTGACTAAAAAAGCATCAAGGGCTAAAATCAAAAAAAGTGAGAGAACAATATAAAGAATTGTGATGAAAAATGCCAGACCAAAGCCCAAAACAAAGAAGATTTTAAAAGTTATAAGAGCACCAAAAAGCACGATAGCCCAAGATGCTCCTAGCAAAAAATTGATAATTCTTTCGAACATATCTTTTTGCATATTTTATTGCCTAGTGGTCGTCAACAGCGATAGCGCCACCTAAATAAACATACGTAAGCATCATAAAAATAAACGCTTGTAAAAATGCCATAAAAGTAAGAAGTGCAAATGGAATCATTGGAAGAACCCATGGAGCCAACATTAAAATAACCATCAAGAACATATCATCACCCTTAACGTTTCCAAAAAGACGGAAGCTAAGTGAAACTAAACGTGAGAAGTGAGAAACAATCTCGATTGGAAACATCAACCAGTATAACCACCAAACAGGACCCATAAAGTGTTTAAAGTATTTAATAACACCCTGCTCTTTAATACCAACATAGTTATAATAAACAAATACGCTCAGAGCTAAAGTAAGAGGCATCTCTAAAAACGCAGTTGGAGCTTCAAAGCCCGGAACAACACCTATGAGATTCGCAATTCCTACAAAAAGACCAATAGTAGCAACAAGAGGAAGAAAACGACTTGCGTTTTCTTTCCCCATAACATCTGTTCCCATTTTTAAAACGCCGCCAACATATGCTTCCATAACATTTTGTGCGCCTCTTGGGACAAGTTGAAGATTTGACATAGCCATCTTTACTAACATTATCGCAATACCTGCAGATAGTAACATGTGTGTCATATATATAAATGTCTTATCGTGAGTGATAAGGCCGAAAAAAGTAAACAATTCACCCATAGGTGTGCTCCCTTGTCTAAAAATTTACGAGATTATAGTCTAAGTACAATTAAACTATTATAATAAACGATACTTTTTTAAAGATATGCTTATCTTTGTTTACTTTTGTCAGCAATTTTCTTTGCAGAAAAGTTCCTATTTGCTATATTTTCTAAAAATACCGTTGCATACGAGCCCTTAGGCAGCGTAAATGCAATATTAAAAATAGAAAAATTTTTATTGTAGCTGTAAACGATATCTTTTGGAAAAACAATGGCTTCGCGTCTGAGACCTTTTTCATATAAAAAAAGATCATCATATTTTTCTTCTATCTCTCTTGCTTCATCTCGTGCACGAAAAACATCTCTACCACATAAAAGCCCTGTCGGTACGACTTTTTTCTCTTTAAAATCTTCTAAAGGGATGTTTTTCGGCGTAAAAAGTTTGCCTTCATTCGAGAGATAAATATCTCCATTTAAGAGCATAAAATTTCCATTGTTTTTTTCACGACTCAGCAATACTCTTTCTCTAAGCCACTCGTTAAAAAACTGGCTTTGATAAATGGAGATAAGAAACTTTTTGACCTTTGTATCTTCGATATGAAGCTCTCCGCCGATCATCTCTTTTGCTTGTTCTATCGAGTCTTCATCTCTTCCAAATCGCTGATATCCAAAATAGTTTGGTATTCCTATCTTTTCAGCTTTTCTTGCAAGTTTTTCGATTTGTCCAGCTTCTATCGGTTCAACTCCAAAAAGATTGATATTAAAGCGATTTCCCGCCAAATCTCCCATCCGTATAGAGTGCGTATGGCGGGTGGTTTTGAGAATTTTTATCTGCGGATGTTTAAACTTTTTGATCATGTTTTCGTATTTTGCTTCTATGGAAATATACTGTGTTGTTGTCGCATGTTTGTCTTTGAGACCAGCATACCCAATCTTTTCTGCAGGCAGGTTCAAAAACTCCGCAAACGCAGCAATCATATCCCAACTGGTGAGCTCTACTTTTTTCACAAGCAAAATAAGAAAATTACCTCTTCCTTTATACTCTAAACCTATCTCATCAACGATAAAATCTTTTTGGTTTTGCTCAAAATGAAACTTTATCTCTTTATTTTCGTGTAAATATTCTCTTTGCATCATCTGCATTTTCCTTTGGTTTTAAAGTTGTAAAAAATTTAACTCTTTAGAAGCTTTAGATATATCTTTTTTGATCGCATCTTTGAGAGCATATAGCGTTTCAAACTTCTCATTTTGACGTACAAACGCAACAAAACTGATAGAAGCTTTCTTTTCGCACACCACTGCACCATCTAGCACATGTGACTCTATCGCAAAAGAACCATCCGTCGTGACGCGATGGCCTATAAAAGAGACTGATGGATGATAATGTTCTTCCTCATCGATACGCGTGAGTGTCGCATAAACACCCTCTTTGGGTACCAAAAAACCTTCACACTCAAGGTTTATAGTGGCAACAAGCTCTTTTTTACCGATACCTTGCCCACTTATACGTTTGCCTCGGATAGTATAATTATGTCCTAAAAACGCATTAGCACCTTTGATATCACCTATCTGAAGTTTGGCACGAATCTTGTGTGAATGCACCGAATCTCCATGATGTGTCACTTCATCTACAACCACAACTTCTCCATCAAAAAGAGTTCGTAAATCTTCAAAAGAGTATTTGCGATTTTTTCCAAAATGAAAATCATAACCGACCACTATTTTCTTCAATAATGGAAATTTTTCTTTTAAAAGTGCTATAAACTCTTCACCGCCAAGATGTCTTACTGTATCAAGTTCTATGTACATGAGCGGATAATGCGAAAAATTTTCTCGCTCATGTTTTGGTGTAAGATTTGCGTAACCCGTTTCTATAACAACTATCGTTCCATGCTCTCCAAGCTCCGCAAAAAGATGCTGGTGCCCAATATGCATCCCATCAAATCCGCCAATGGCGATTGCTGTACTATTTTTTATAGTAATAGCAGTATTCAAGATTTCCTTCCTTTCCACTGAGTTTTGATGGCAATTTTTTCACGAGCTTCCACCCTTTTAACTCACACGCGTCTTCAAACTTTATCATTGCGTTTTGTATGGCTTTTTCATCTTGCACGACACCGTTATTGTCACGTTTAACCGCTTTGCCTACTTCAAACTGGGGTTTAAAAAGAAGAATAATATCTTTTGATGCCAGTCTATCTACTGCATCAAGGATATAAAGTAAAGAGATAAACGCAACATCACTCACTATAAGGTCAAAGTTTTTTTCACTTACAAACTCTCTGATATCACAACTTTCATACGAAAAAACGCGGTTATCCGCGCGCAAATTTTTGTGCAATTGGTCGCGTCCGACATCTACAGCACTCACTTCTTTGGCTCCATACTCAAGTAAAACCTGGGTAAAACCACCTGTGGAAGAGCCTATATCAAGTGCAATTTTTTCTTTGACATCCATCTCTATCGCATCCAAAAAAGTGCTGAGTTTATGGGCTGAACGCGATACATATTTTTTATGTTCGCCCACACTTACATTGTCATGAACTTCAACTTGATAAGAACTTTTAAGTATTTCCTTATCATTGATACAAACAAATCCCTCTTTTATAAGTTCCTGTGCTTTGTTTCTACTCTCACAAAAGCCATTTTCCACGAGATAATTGTCTAGTCTAGCCATTTATCAGCTCTCTCATATCATCTTCACTCAAACACACTACACCCAAATCCATCGCTTTATCATGTTTACTGCCCGCATCTTCACCATAGATCAAAAAGTCTGTTTTTTTGGAAACAGAACCTGAGACCTTTGCTCCAAGTGCTTCAAGTCTCTCTTTGATGTGATCGCGTGAGAGGCTCATACTTCCAGTGAGTACAACTGTTTTTCCTTTAAAAGGATTTTCATCTGCTTCGGCTCTTTTTACAGGAGCAATGGGACAAAGTATATTTTGCAATTTAGTAATAGCCTCTGCATTTACACGTACAAACTCCAAAAGTGACTCTGCCATCTCTTCACCTATTCCATCACAGGCGATTATCTGCTCTTTTGTTGCGTTTACAAATCCAAAACCAAAAGCATCACTCAAACTCTTCGATGCCACTTCCCCGATATGTTCAATCCCCAAAGCATTTATAAAACGCCAATACTCACACCCTTTTGCGTTTTGCAGAGAGTTGAGAATATTTTGAGATTTTTTCTCTTTAAAACCTTCAAGCGAAAGAAGTTTATCCAGCGTCAGATCAAACAAATCCACAACACTTTTGACAAGTCTCGCATTAAAAAGTGCTTCTACTATCTTCGTTCCTAAACCCTCAATATTAAGACAAGGTTTGGAAGCAAAATAGATGATAGAGTTTACAACTCTTGCTTCACACTTAAGGTTTTGGCATTTAAGCAACACACCCTCATCCAAAAGCTCACTGCCACATACAGGGCATACTGTCGGTCTCTCAAAGACAACTTCACTTCCATCTCGCTCATGCAGTAAAACTTTGATGATTTTAGGAATAACATCACCACTTCTGAGGATGATAACTTTATCATTGATACGTATATCTTTTCGCTCTATCTCATCAAAATTGTGCAAAGTCGCACGCTCAACGCTAACTCCGTCTATATCTGTAGGTTCGACTATAGCCACCGGTGTCACAGCGCCTGTACGCCCGACTTGAAGAACTATCTCTTTGACTTTTGTTATCTTTTCTAGTGCCGGAAACTTATACGCAACTGAAAAACGCGGTACTTTTACCGTATAACCCATATCTATCTGTGAAGCTATTTCGTTGACTTTAACAACCATTCCATCAAGCATCATCGGGTAACTTTCTCGCTCATATGCCATCCGTTCATATATAGACTCTATCTCCTTGAAGTCTTTACAAACAGCTCTTTGTGGCGGTTTGCGAAATCCAAGTGCGTAGATATATTCCATCTTTTCACTAAGCAGTTTATGCTCAAGTGCATTTTCACCCACGCCATAAGGCAAAAAAACAAGGTTTCTTGAAGCGGTGATAGAAGAATCAAGCTGTCTCAGACTTCCAGCAGCTGCGTTTCTAGGATTTGCAAATACCGCTTCTCCGCTGATAAGTCTATGCTCGTTTATCTTTTCAAATTCGCTTTTAAAAATTACTACTTCGCCGCGGATTTCAATACGTTCTTTGTGTTCAATCGTTAGAGGAATAGATTTAATTGTTTTTATATTTTGAGTAATAAGTTCACCGATTTCACCATCTCCACGTGTGATACCTTTCCTTAAAATACCCTCTTCATAAATAAGGTTCAGACTCGCTCCGTCAAACTTTGGTTCACAATAAAATGATATATTTTTATCCAATTTGTAAGTTTTTACAAGCCACTTTTCAAGTCCATCCGCATCAAAAACATCTTCAAGCGACCACATACGAGAGAGATGTTTCTCTTTTGTAAATCCCTCTGAGATAAACTCTCCAACTCTTTGTGTTGGAGAGTTTTTTAAGGTATCTTGAGGATTTTTCTGCTCATATACTAAGACTTCATGATAGAGCTTATCATACACTTCATCCGTTGTAAGCGGGTCATCCAAAACATAATAGTGGTGAGAGTAGAGATTGAGTTTCTCTGTTGCGTTTGTGTATTCTTCATAATTCATCTCAGAATTTTAGCTAAAAAGTGTTAATTAAGTTCTATGGAATTTAGGGATAACTGTTGCTGAATACTTCTTGGACTCTATGTTGAAATTTAATCTTGTTTGAGGCATACTTCTGCTCTATATGCTATTATCCATAATTGATTTCTTGCAAAAAGCAGTTCCTCCATCTAGTTTATATGCTTATACAAGAAACTTAATAAAAAAAAGAGACAAATGAAAAATTTACATTTTAGTAGATACTTTTTTCTTCCACTCGTTCTATTCTCAAGTGCATTTGCGTCTCTACCTGAAAAAAGTGCCATAGTCTATTACGGTAATAATATCTCCTATCCTATAGTTGGAATACATGATTATATTATTGTCCAGCCTGAACTTACAAATACATACACACACGGTTTCACTCTTTACAAAGAGAAAATATATGCTTATGTTAGTGTTGGTGAGATACACAGCGATATTAAAGAGTATAAAAATATTCAAGATGATTGGATTCTTACCACAAACAAAGCATGGAACTCTAAAGTTTTAGATATCAAGAACCCTGCTTATATGGAATATTTTTTTAAAGAGCTCATAGAACCAAGAAGAGTGCAAGGATTTAAGAACTTCTTTTTTGATACACTTGACTCATATCAACTAGTCTGTAAAACACTGCAAGAACGTCAAGAATCTGAAAAAGCGCTTGTCTCTTTTATCAATGAATTTCACAAAAGATATCCCGACTCCAAACTCATCATCAACCGTGGTTTTGAAATTATCGATCAAGTACATAATGTCCTCGAAGCTGTATTATTTGAGTCATATTATGAAGGTATCGGTGGAGAAAAACTCGCTTACCAGAAAGTATCTGATGATGCTAGAAATTGGTTAGATATACATTTGCAAAAAATAAAATCTTATGGTCTAAATATTATCTCTCTTGAATATCTTCCTGAAGACACACACGTCAAAAGTGCAGAACTTATACAAAAGGTTCAAAAAAAAGGGATGATTCCTTATATAGCAAATCGTGAACTCAATATCTATGGAAAATCTTCCAAAAATGCTATTAAACGAGAGATATTCACACTTATAGATACAGCTATAGAAGAAGAAATTACATCTGATGCGTATCGCTATGGTACTCCTGTTTTTGAGTCTATGGGCTATATACAAGAAATTTTCCACGCAAGCCAACCTCTTCCTTCTATGCGTGAAATGGACAAATATCAAGGTGCTGTTATATGGCTAACAAAAACATACAATGATCCTCAAGCACTTGTAACTTGGATACAACAACTTAAAAAAATAGGTATCAAGGTAGTAATAGTAGGCTCATTACCTGTCGATGTACAAAGTAATTATTTTGAAACTTTAGGCATAAAGATTATTCCAGGACTTAAACATAGAAATAAAATTCTTTATCAAGATCCTATGCTTTCTTACAAAATAAAACCTCCTATGCTTGCTTCAAACTTTACTATAGAAGCCAAAAAAAGTAAGGCACTTTTGATATATAAACATAATGATGCAAGCAATACTACTCTAGCCGCACTCACGGACTGGGGTGGTTATGCACTCGAGGAATCATTTATTATACATAATAACAAAGAAAATATTTGGGTTATCAACCCTTTTGAGTTTTTCAAACAAGCTTTAGATCTGCCTATACTTCCTACCTCAAATCAAAGTACACAAAACACAAAGAGGCTTCTTTCTACCCATATTGATAGGATTATGAATCGCCTCTACCTCTCACAAAAGACATAAATAAAAAATGGCTGATGAAATCTAGATTTATCTTAACTCTGCAGGAGTTTAACTCCTTGCACGTCTTTGTAAAAAGCTTTAAATTCGACTGTAGTATCCTGAAGGTCCCCTAAAACTGAGTAAGGTCAAATACTAACACTATCTGCAAGTAAAAGCAGGCAACTTTTACTTTTTTACATAGCGTTTGGCATAAATCTCAAAAAGTATAGGAATGATGACAAGACTCAGAAGTGCTGAACTCACTATCCCACCAAGCATTGGTGCAGCGATACGTTGCATCACTTCACTTCCTACTCCATCTGTGTACATAATAGGCAAAAGCCCTGCAAGTATCGCAAAAACGGTCATGAGTTTTGGACGCACTCTCTGAAGTGCTCCTTCATAGATGGCATTATTTAACTCTTTCATCCCAAAATCATCCGCATATTTTTCTTTTGCCTCTTTGAGTGCTTCTTGGAGATAAACTATCATCACGATAGCTGTCTCTGCCGCGATACCCAATAACGCCAAAAATCCTACTACTACAGCTATACTCATGTTGAAATGTAAAAGATTGAGATAGAGTAAACCACCTAAAAGTGCAAAAGGAAGCGTGAAAAAAACTATCAAAGTCGGGATAAGTTCTTTGAGTGCAAAATAGATAAGTAAAAGTATCAGCATAAAAACACTCGGTACTATCCAGATAATCCTCTGCAGGGCAGAATCAAGATATTGACTCTGCCCTGCCCACTCCATGTAATACCCCGCAGGCAGCTTGATATCTTGCAAAAGTTTCTTTGCTTCTTCTTGATATTCCGTAGCACTTACACCATTTTTCGGTGTGATATAGATAAACGCAACAGGAGAAGCCATCTCACTTTTGATAACCGAAGCACTCTCTCTATAGGCTATTTTGGCAAAGGTGCGCAGAGGTACAAAACCTAAAGCTGTCTTTATCATAATACTTCCTATGGACTCCAAACTTCTTCTCTCTTCTTCTTCAAAACGCAGCGCGATAGGATAACGCTCAAGACCCTTATACATCGTTGTTATTTTCATACCGCCGATGGCAGTCGCGACATAGTCCAAAAGATACTCTTTTTTGATATTGTAGCGTGCCAGCTTTTGCTCATCCATCACGATATCGAGATAATATCCTGCACTTGCCTGATCTGCGATAACAGAAAGTGTCTTCTCATAGATTCTAAGTTTATCTTCTATCTCTTTGGCATAGACCTGTAAATATTCTGCATCTTTGCCGTAAAGTTTGATTCCAAGTGGTGTGCGTATGCCACTAAGGAGCATATCAATACGCCCACGGATAGGATAAGTCCATGAGTTTATAACTCCTGGGACACGTAGCGCTTCTTCGAGTTCCTCCATCAATTTTTCATGCGTCATTCCCTCTCTCCACTGTTCTTTTGGCTTCAAAGTAATGATAGTCTCTATCATACTCAAAGGTGCAGGATCTGTTGCAGAGTCCGCGCGACCTCCTTTACCAAAGACCATAGCGACTTCAGGAAACGACTTGATAATCGCATCCGTTTTTTGTGTAATCATCTTGCTCTGATCCACGCTTATGCCATAAGGAGTGACGGGCATATACATGATACTCTCTTCATTAAGAGGAGGCATAAACTCCCATTTGAGGCTCTTATAAAGTGGATAGGCAGAGAGAAGCGCCGAGATAACTCCAAAAAGAACAAGATATTTGAGATTGAGTCCATAAACGATAATCGGATGATAGAGCCAGATAAAAAAGCGGTTAAGAGGGTTTTTGTGCTCATGGAGTATCTTGCCTCTTACAAAATAGAGCATCAAAACAGGAACCAAAGTTATCGACAAAATCGCTCCCGCACTCATAGCAAATGTTTTAGTAAATGCAAGTGGACTAAAGAGCATCCCTTCTTGTCCACTGAGTGCAAAAAGAGGCAAAAAAGAGACCACAACAAGTGAAAGTGCAAAAAAGATAGGACGACCGACAACTTTAGAAGCACTGGCTATAGCCTCAAAACGCTCTTCTTTTGTGAGTATTTCTCCTTTTTGTTCTTCTAGTTTGACGATATTTTTATGTGCATTTTCTATCATCACGATAGTAGCATCCACCATTGCTCCAATAGCGATAGCGATACCTCCAAGACTCATGATATTTGAGCCTATACCAAAGAGTTTCATCAGTAAAAATGTCGCCCCGATAGTTAAAGGCAAAACGATAATAACAATCAAAGAAGAACGTAAATGCATCAAAAATAGTGCAATAATCACAATAACCACTATACTCTCTTCAACCAAAGTAGCTTGAAGATTTCCTACAGCTTTATCAATAAGCGTAGCACGGTTATAGGCTATATGAGCATCTACATCTTTGACTTTTAACTCCTCCATTTTTTCTTCTATGCGTTTGATAGTTGCATGTACATCTGCGCCGTATCGTACCATAACGATACCGCCGACCACTTCACCCTCACCATCTAGATCAGCTACGCCACGGCGTGCTGCAGGGGAAAGTTCCACTGTCGCTATATCACCTAAAGTGAGTGGAATATTTGCTTTTGTGCCGATTACAAGGGCGCGGATATTGTCAAGATTTTTGAGATATCCTTTGGCTTGTACCATCCATTCATAACCATTTTGTATGACGATGCGTCCTCCCGTATCTTCGTTGTTTGTTTTGAGAGTTTTAGCAATATCTTGGATACTTAAGTTGTATCGCACAAGCGTATCATTTTTGATACGCACCTGATAAGTCGACACAAAACCGCCTACACTTG
>Ga0154590_1053_pt1 | contig 18431 bp, 20 predicted proteins | sample RifGroF2_FD_116019 | JGI IMG/M metagenome (GOLD analysis project Ga0154590, IMG submission 116019) | Sulfurimonas sp. GWF2_37_8 | reverse complement strand
ATTTTAATCTCATGAATAAAGTATTTTATTAATTAATATAATAAGATAAAATTATCTATATCTTATTAATCTCTCATATATCTATTTTTATTATAAATATTATAATTCATATTTTACAACTTTATTTTTACTATTCTAAATATAATAATTTGTAATACTTCTGTAGTTTAGTTTAAGATTGTATTAAAATTTTATCACATATAATGCTTGCAATCGAAATAGCATGTCTATCTCATAATTTTGATAAAACTCTGAGGAGAGAAAATGAAAAAAACAATTAAATTGGCTGTAGTAGCTGCTTTAGCTTTAGGTACAACATCTGCGTTTGCAACAAATGGTTCAAACTTAATAGGCCTTGGTGCTGAAGCACGTGGTATGGGTGGGGTTGGAATTGGTATGGCGCACGGTGCTGAGTCAGGTCTTGCAAATGGTGCTTTAATTACTTCTGTAGAAAGCACAGAAATTTCATTTGGTGGCACCATTTTTATGCCAAAGGTTTCTAATGAGAATACTTTGTGGGATGGAGTAAATCCACCATTTACGAGTAGCGAAGATAGTGCAGCTAATATGAGTGTTATTCCAGAAGTATCAATTGCTAGTAAAGTAACAGATAATTTTTATATGGGTGTTGGTATGTGGGGAACTGCAGGTATGGGTGTTGATTATAGAGATGCTAATTCTATTATGTCTGGTGGAGCACAAATGCAAATGGTTACTAATTTACAGTTAATGCAATTTGGTGTTCCCTTAGCGTATAAAACAAGTGGATTAAGTCTTTCAATAACTCCAGTGTTACAATATGGTTCTTTGGATATTAATTATGAACATCCAGGTCAACCAAATGGACTTGGTGGATATATAATTAATCCAGGTACTAACTATGGCACAGGAGTTGCACAAGATTTGAAATTTGGCTACAACTTGGGCGCTTCTTATGAAATTTCTGGCGTAACAATTGGTGCTGTTTATAAATCACAAATAGATATGGAATACGAAGGCGTAATGTCAAAAACAGTTAATGCATTTTCAACAACTGGCACATATGCAAATGATGTTTTATCAACACCTGCTGAAATGGGTATTGGTGCTAGCTATACTTTTTCAGGCAATACAATTGCTATAGATTATAAAAGAATTAAATGGTCAGATGCTAAGGGTTACCAAGATTTTGAATGGGAAGACCAAAATGTTCTTGCTTTAGGTTATCAATATGCTACTTCTGATTGGGCTGCTCGCGTTGGTTACAATTATTCAAAAAGCCCTATTAGTGAGCAAACTGTAGTAAATCCTGGAACAGATGTTCCTAACAGCGCAGGATTACAACCAGGCACAGTTAACACATTTAATTTACTAGGTTTCCCAGGAATTGTTGAATCACATATAACTGTTGGTGGAACATACAATGTGAGCAAACAAACTTCAGTTGATTTGGCATATGCTTATGCTCCTGAAGTTACAAATACATATAAAAACTTTGCTGCGCAAGACATCACTACAAAACACTCACAATCAAGTGTTAGCGCTCAAGTGAACTTTAAATTCTAAAGTTGAGTTAAAATTTCTCCTTTCATTTTCAAGTGTCGCCTTTTTTGGCGGCATCCTGTTTTTTCACACATCTCAAACAAAATTTACTAGCATCATCAAAAATGTGTAATTCATACTATTTTATGATACAATATTTGCAGTAAATTTGTGACTATTTTGTGATAAATAGCACTAATAATATAATTAAGGATAACAAATGATAAAAAAACTTATAAAAACAACTGTAGCACTTTCACTTGCTGCAACTATGGCATTTGGTGCACAAGGGGTTATGTTTAATGTAACTGACGGAAATGCAGAAGGGCATTACAATGCAATGATAAATGGACAACTTAAAACTGCTGGTTACTCTCTTTCTGATCCACATGAGCGCATCAACGATGGGTATAAAGATAAGTATGGTGCGACAAACCTTGATAATTTAGGTTTCTTTTCTATTACAAATGACGTAGGTGTAAGAGAGCTTCTTTTGAGCAATCCTGAGATAGGAGGTTTTTCACCATTTAACCTTCATGTATTTAAACGCACAGGCGAAGATAAAACTTATGTTGGACATATCATGCCTGAAACTATGATGGATATCGTAGGGGTAGAAGATAAAGGGGTGAGAGCAAAGTTTAGTGCATTATTTCCAGCTTTGGATAAGTTGGTTCAAGACAAAATTGGTGGAAAAGTGGAATATCTGGAATATGATAAGCTTACAAACAATCCTATGATGAAGTTTGAGATAGAGTTTGAGAGATCAGAAGATCTTACAGAGTATATTGATGAATTTCAAGCTGAGTTTGAAGCAAAATTTGAAGAGAACAAATACATCATCGCAGGATATAAAAACTTTAAAGAGACATATGACGATATGGAACTAGAGTTTGATAAATATGATGCATATTATGTCTATTCTCTTTGTCATTTCCAATTTTCAGAGGGAATCTTCAACCAAGGTCGTCCCGATGCAGGTGTATTCGCACCATGTTCGATGTATATGTACGTAGAAGCAGGAAGTAACAAACTTATCATAGGTATGCCTAAACTTGAGAACTGGATTTCGGTTATGAAAATAACAGAGCAGAAAAAAGTAGATGCGATTCATACACTTGACAAAGAGATCATTTCTATCATGAAAGAGTTGGGAGCAAAAGAGATATGAAAAAATTTATAGTAGCAATATTGTCTGCATCAGCGTTGCTGTTTGTAGGATGTGCGGGAACAAATGCAGCTCCAGAAGTTAAAAGTGGGCTTGAAGGCAAAAAAGTTAGCACTTATTTATTGGGTGCTCATGTTGATGTAAAAACAGCCATAAGCAAACTCAAAGAAGCCGGTTTTGAAGTTGTAGCTTCTTACCAGCCGATAAAAGCGGGTACTACGATAGTTTTTACAAATGCAGAACTTAAAGCCGAAGCAGCTAAATCAGGTCGTGCTCATGTAGCCGTCTTGCGTTTATTCGTAGATGATCAAGAAAAAACTATTAGTTTTACGAACCCTATTTATTTTGGTAAAGCATTTATGCAACATGAGTACAATCATGCTGTGTTTAATGCACAACTTGAAAAGATTAATACTGCGTTTCCTGGACTCAAAGCATCAGATGATGTTTGGGATTTTGATGGTTTGGCTAGTTATCATTTTATGGTTGGTATGCCTTATTATACAGATCAGGATATATTAGCTGAAGGAAATACGGCGGATTTGGTCGCAAAAGCAAAAGCATATAAAAATGGAAAAGAGCTTGTTTTTGCTATCAAGCTATCTGATACAAGCACTCTTTTAGGCTATGAACTTGGGAAAAGAACTAAAAAGTTTGTGGAAAAAGTTGGTCGTGCAAACGCAGCTATTTTGCCATACTGCGTATCGGTTGAAAATGGTAAAGCAACAGCATTTAGCGCAAAATACTATATAGCTATCAGCTATCCACTTTTGACTATGACTGAGTTTATGGGTATCGCAACGGTCCCTGGTGCAGTAGCAAAAGATTTAGAAAAAGCTTTTAAATGATCAAATTGCGTTTTCGCAAAAAAGGAAATTGTATATGAAAAAAATGTTTGTACTGCTTTTTACATTTTTAGTTATGTTTGCAACAAATGCAACAGCCAAAGATGTTAGTACATATTTGGTAGGTGATTATGTGGATGTCGAGACTGCAAAAAACAAACTCAGTACGACTGGATATGAAATAGTTGCAAGCTACGAGAGCGTAAAAGATGGGGTAACCATAGTTTTTACAAATAGTGCACTTAAATCTGAAGCTGCAAAACCAGGCCGTGCTCATGCAGCAGTTTTGCGGCTTTTTGTTGATGCTCAGGAGAAGAAGATAAGTCTTACAAACCCTCTGTATTTCGGCAAAGCGTTTATGCAGGATGATTACAATGAAGCTGTTTTTAACGAGCAATTTGAAACATTAAGCGCTGTATTTACAGGCTTGCAAGAATCCGCAGATAAGATGGATGCTGATAATCTTGCAGGATATCATTTTATGATGGGTATGCCTTATTATAGTGATGTTGATGAGCTTAGTAATGGTGAAGCGGCAGATTTATTACAAAAAGTTAACTCTTATAAAGATGGAAAATTTGTAGTTTTTACTCTTAAAATAAGTGATGAGAAATATCTTGTAGGATACGATTTAGATAACAGAACAAAAAAATTTGTTGAGAAGATTGGTCGAGCAAACGCAGCAGTTCTTCCGTACTGTATCGCTATAGAAAACAAAAAAGCGACTGCTATGGAAGCTAAATATTACTTGGCGGTTTCATACCCGCTTTTAACGATGACAGAGTTTACAACCATTGCAACTGTTCCAGGTGCAATATCAAAACATTTGGAGAAGCCTTTTAAATAAAGCTTCTAGCATGAAACGCAGGTGGTGGATTTATATCATCACCGCTTCGCGTTTTCCTTCTACGATTTCTCCGATAAGATATCCATCTGTTGCTGCAAGAACTTTTTCCACATTAGACTCTTCTACAACCAAAATCATGCCTACGCCCATATTGAAGGCTCTATACATTTCATCTTCTGCTACATGAGCGCTCATAAGTTCAAATATAGGAAGAACTTTGATAGAAGCTTTTTGAATCTCTGCTTTGAGGTGTTCTGGTAAAACGCGAGGCAGGTTTTCAACGATACCACCACCTGTGATGTGTGCCATCGCAACTATTTCATTTTTGAGTGCTTTAAATGTTTTGACATAGATATTTGTAGGTTCTAATAATGTTTCGATAAGAGCTTTTCCATTGAATTGATCTTCAAATTTCATACCCATTTTCTCAAACAATACTTTACGTGCGAGAGAAAAACCATTTGAATGAAGCCCTGAACTAGGCAATGCGATAAGTTTATGTCCAGCACGAACAAGTGAAACTCTATCCATTTCTGATTTTTCAGCAACACCCACAGCGAAGCCTGCTAAATCGTAATCATCCGCGGAATACATTCCTGGCATCTCAGCAGTTTCTCCACCGATAAGTGCACACTCCGCACGAATACAGCCCTCGGCGATACCTGCAACTACATTTGTAGCTACTTTTACATCAAGTTTACCAGTTGCATAGTAATCTAAAAAAAATGAAGGTGTTCCGAAGTTACATAAAAGATCGTTAACACACATAGCAACAAGGTCAATACCTACAGTGTTGTGAATACCGCTATCAATGGCAAGTTTGAGTTTTGTTCCAACTCCATCGGTTGCAGCAAGCATAACAGGCTCTTTAAAGCCTTTTGGAAGCTCAAACGCACCTGCAAATGAGCCAATACCGCCTAAAACACCAGCAATAGCAGTTGATTTCACAAGGGGCTTGATGTTTTCAACAAAACTATTTCCAGCATCAATATCAACACCAGCATCTTTATAGCTTATCTGGCTCATTTTTTTTCCTCTGCTTGAGGTAAGTCACATTTTTTGCTCATGATACATAATGGACAGAAATTTAGCAAACCGGCAAGTAGTGGTAAAACACCTAAATAGAACCAATAAATCCCTGTGATAACACCAGCAATTATGAGTGCTAAACCAATAATAATGCGAAAAACTCTACAAAATTTTCTTATTTTGTTGAAATCCATTCCTATACCTTTACATTTATATAAAATTTATGCAATTATATCCACATTAAGTAAAATTAATCCAAATATGCTAAAATCGCTCAAAATATAAATGGTTGGGAATTATGAAAATGAAAGAATTTATCTATCCGGAAATGATGGTACACGTGCCGGTTTGTACAAACAAAGTGCCAACAAATGTTTTAATAATAAGCAATAATGCAAGCGCTTTAGAAGCTGAAATGATGAAGCATAACGGCATAGGTTTTAAGAGTATAGTTTGTTCTTTGGATGCCTTAAGAGCAGAGGGTGACAAAAATTATGATGTTGTTATTTGTGAGATGCAGGCGGATGCTGCCGTGATTGCACATATCAGCCGTATTCTCAAAGAAGACGGACAACTCAGTATGACGCATAACTCTCTCGATGATGTGCAGAGTAATAAATCGCTCATGCAAATCTTGGGAAATTATTTCAAAATCATTATGCCTTACTATTTAGGCGAGGGCTCTACTGCGCTTTTGGCATCAAAAGAGTATCACCCGACAGCAGATATTATTTTGCAACGCTCCGATATGCTTGATGATCTACAATTTTACAATTGTGATGTGCATATAGCAGTTTTTGCTATGCCAAATTACATCCGTAAAGAGTATTTGGGAATCATAAAAAACTAATGGCGTTTAAGTATGCTATCGCTCTGAGCGGAGGAATCGCTACAGGTAAAAGTACGGTTGCTTCTCTGCTTGCTCTCAATGGAATGCGGGTGATTGATGCGGATACTATCTCTCATGAGATTTTGGATACTTCATCTTCTTGGGTGGCGCAAATATTTGGTCCTGAATATCTCAATGGTTCAAAAGTAGATCGTGCAAAACTTGGAACTCTCATCTTTTCGAATGCAAAGGCAAAAAAGATTTTAGAAGATTTTTTGCACCCTAAAATACGAGATGAGATAGAAAAACGCAGCGAAAAACAAGATGGTTTTCAATTTCCCTATTTGATAGATATTCCACTTTTTTTTGAGAATAGTGCGTACGATATCAAGGAGAGCGTCGTTGTTTATACGCCTTCAGAGATACAGCTTGAACGTTTCATGAAACGCAATGGATACTCAAAAGAAGAATCTATGCGAAGAATTGCCTCGCAGATGCCTATAGAAGAGAAGAAAAAAAAAGCGACATGGGTGATAGACAACTCAAAAAACCTTAAACATCTTCAAAAAGAGTGTGAAGAGTTTGTAGAAATAATAAAGGAAAAGTATTTATGACAGTAGCAAAATACAGCGCAAACGGAAACGATTTTGTGATTTTTCATACTTTTGTAAAACATGATAGAAGTGCGTTGGCACGAGAGCTTTGTCATAGACAGGATGGTATCGGTGCAGATGGGCTTATTGTCTTAGTACCTCATTCTAAACTAGATTTTGAATGGCAGTTTTACAACTCTGATGGAAGTCATGCAGATATGTGTGGAAACGGTTCAAGAGCCTGCGCGCATTATGCTTACAGTAACCAACTCGCATCGAGTCAAATGAGCTTTTTGACAGGAGCGGGCGTTATAAACGCAAGTGTAGAAGATACTATGGTGCAAAGTGAACTCACTCCTCCTACCATAATAGAAAAAAATATTGAGCACAATGGTAAAACATGGTGGCTTATTAATACAGGTGTACCGCATCTGGTACATTTTACTGAGGATATAACTGCGTTTGATATCGATGAAGCAAGAGAACTTCGTTACAAATACAATGCCAATGTCAATATCACTTGTGTGGATGGCGAGAATCTCAGAGTACGGACCTATGAACGTGGCGTTGAAGATGAGACACTTGCCTGCGGCACGGGAATGGCAGCTTGTTTTTACAGAGCTTACAGTGAAAGCAAAGTAAAAAACAATATAGAAGTCTATCCGACAAGCGGCGAGACCTTATATCTTGGAGTGAATGAGAGAACGATTACTTTTAAGGGAGCCGTGAAGAGAACATTTGTCGCAGAGTGGGAACGCGTTTAGTTTTCTATAAGGCTCCCTCTGTAGTAGCGTTGTTCTTTCTTTTTTGGTGTTATTTCTTCTTTTACGCTGTTTTGCTCCGAACTTAAAACACTCTCAAACTTTTCAAAGTTTGTAGCAGTGAGCTGATTTTCAAATATTCTCAATTTATTTAAAAGTTGGTCAGACTTTTCTAAAAGTATTTCGTAGTATTGATTTGCTAGTTTATAGTCAGAGATAGAAGCTTTTTTTGAACCAAAAAGTGATGAGAAAATACTGCCGCTTTCTTCTTTGAAAAGTACGGCGTATATTTTATGATATTGATTATAACAAGCATCGAAAAGTGACTCCATATCATTTAAAACAAGTTTGCTGTTAGAGATGGAGTATGCCATAGCTTTGGAGTAAAGCCACATTCCAAATGAATCTTCGGAAGGATTGAGCGCGATAATATTTTTATCATTTTGCAGACCAGATACTATGACTCTGATCTGGTTTACCCACTTTTTATGGTCGGTGCGTGCTTGTCTTACTTGTGAGAGATAATCATCTTTAAGAGACATACTTTATCCTTTTTTAGTTGTTTTTTGAAAACTCAGGATACGCTTCAAGACCTGTCTCATGTAAGTCAACACCTTCTTCTTCATGCTCTTGCGTAACGCGAATACCTATCGTTTGTTTGAGTATAAACCATAATATAAATGATGTTATAAAGGTAAAAAGTCCAACAGCAACGATACCTTTGATTTGCATCATAAATGTTACTTCAGGGTTCCATATCGCAACTGCTAATGTTCCCCATATACCGTTTACAAGGTGCACTGAGAGTGCGCCAACTGGATCATCAATACGGATTTTATCAAAAAAGCTTACAAAAAAAACTACTAATAACCCAGCGACAATACCATCAACGGAAGCGGCAAACATACCCAAATTTGGACCTGCTGTTACAGCGACTAAGCCTGCAAGTGCACCATTTAGAACCATGGTGAGGTCAATTTTTTTATAAAGCATTTGTGTTGCTATCGCAGCAGTGAGGGAACCAAAAGAGGCTGCCATATTTGTAGCTGCAAAAACGCCAGCGATAGAATCGACATCCTCTTTTGTTCCCATTGCTAAAACAGAACCGCCGTTAAATCCAAACCATCCTAACCAAAGAATAAAAGTACCGAGTGTTGCAAGAGGTAAAGAGGATCCTGGAATCGGTCGAACGCCACCATTTTTTGTATATTTTCCATTTCGAGCACCAAGGAGAAGCACTCCTGCTAACGCCGCCCATCCACCTACGGAGTGTACAATAGTTGAACCAGCGAAGTCGCTAAAACCATTCATGAACCCGCCAAGAGCTGAACCGCCCCATGACCAATGTCCTTGAATCGGATAGATAAAGCTTGTTAAAAACGCAACAAAAATCATAAAAGGCCATATCTTGATTCTTTCTGCAACTACTCCTGAAATCACTGATGCAGCAGTTGCAACAAAAACAACCTGAAAGAAAAAATCAGCCATAAGCGAATGATCACTGTAGTTGATACCGCTCAGAGCAAAGGCAATATCTCCTGTAAATATACCTTCTCCGCCATACATGAGGTTGTAACCGATAGCATAAAACATAATCGATGCAATAGCATACAGAAGCATATTTTTAAGTAAAATAACTACTCCATTTTTTGTTCTGGTTAGACCGGCTTCTAGCATTGCAAAACCTGCTGCCATCCACATAACCAAAGCACCAGCGAAGAGCATAAGAAAGCTTGTCAAGATATATTGAACATCTGAAAAATTTTCCATTTTTAATCCTTTATCATATTTTTTTTGTATTGTATCTTGAACTTAAGCAGTAAAAATGATAAATGTGTTCAATAAATAGGCAGTAATAGTGAAATAAATCTATTTCTGATAACTTTGAAGCTAGATTGGTTTGAGAGATTTGATAATTAAGAGTGTAGCATGAATCGCCATTTTCAAAAAATTTGAAGTGGCGATTATGATAAAGATCTTGTGTTAAAGTCCAGCAGACTCAACAATTTTTGAATGATGGTCGGCGATAAGAGGCTCGATTATTTCATCGAGCAATCCACCTCCCATAATTTCAGCCAGTCTATAAAGAGTTAAGTTTATTCTGTGGTCACTCATACGGTTTTGAGGATAGTTGTAGGTACGAATACGACCACTTCTATCTCCTGTTCCAACTTGAGCAGAACGGTTTGCGCTATCTTTTGCAAGAGCTTCTTGCATCTCTCTGTCATAAAGTCTGGCTTTGAGAACTTTCATAGCTTTTTCTTTATTTTTATGTTGAGATTTTTGGTCTTGGTTCGTTACAACGATTCCACTTGGAAGGTGGGTGATACGTACAGCAGAATCTGTTGTATTTACACTTTGTCCACCACATCCACTTGAACGCATAACATCTATTTTAAGGTCGTTTTCGTTGATTTGAACTTCAACATCATCCACTTCAGGCATAACTGCAACAGTTATAGCCGAAGTGTGAACACGTCCTTGACTTTCAGTTGCTGGAACACGCTGAACACGGTGTGTTCCACCTTCATATTTCAACCTACTATAAACCTGTTCACCTTTAATAAGAGCAATAAGCTCTTTATATCCGCCAGAGTCAGATGGAGATGTGCTCATGAGCTCAATTTTCCAACCTTTTAACTCTGCATAACGCGAATATGCATCAAATAAATCACCAACAAAAATAGCAGCTTCATCGCCACCTGCGCCAGCACGAAGTTCCAGGATGATATTTCTGTCATCATTTGGATCTTTTGGTAAAAGAAGCATTTTTATCTCTTCTTCAAGTTCTGGTCTGCGAGGTTCAAGGGTACGGAGTTCTTCTTTTGCCATATCCATCATTTCAGAATCTGCCAACATCTCTTTCGTTGCTGCGATTTCTGCCAATAGGGCTTTATACTCTTTTGTTTTTTCAACGATAGGGGCAATAGAAGATTGTTCTCTTGAAAGATTTGTCATTCTTTTGATGTCAGAAGTGATTTCGGGTGAACTTAGCAAATCGCTAAGTTCGTTATAGCGGTTGATAAACGGTGTAAGTTTATCTGCTAACATAAGAAGTTAGCCTTAAAGAGCGTTTACAGATTTGTGTAGACGGCTTACTTTTCTAGCTGCAGTTTCTTTTTTCAAGACACCTTTGCTTACAAATTTGTGAATTTGTTGGTTAGCAACTTTAAACGCTGCAGTAGCTTCTTCTTTGTTTCCTGCTTCAACAGCAGTAGTTACACCTTTGACGATGTTCTTAAGACGAGTTCTGTAAAAACGATTACGTTCAGTACGAACGATTGTTTGACGAATTCTCTTAATTGATGACTTATGATTTGCCATAATATGAGTCCTTCTCATTTAAATTTAGTGCGCAATACTAGCTTAAAAATAATTAAAAATTAGTTAAACAGTGTCAAAAAAGCAAATATTTCAACAATAATGGATAAATATGTTAAAATGCGGCACTTTTACAATGGATAGTAACTATGAAATTATTTGGAACTGATGGTGTTAGAGGTGAAGCAGGCTCATTTTTGAGTGCAGAATTAGCTATGCGTGTTGCTATGGCGGCTGGAATATATTTTAAATCACGTTCGATTACAAATAAAATATTGATAGGCAAAGACACTCGAAGAAGTGGCTATATGATTGAAAACGCAATAGTAAGCGGTTTGACTGCAATTGGTTATGATGTAATACAAATAGGCCCGATGCCAACACCTGCTATTGCATTTCTTACAGAAAATATGCGTTGTGATGCAGGCATCATGATAAGTGCTTCACACAATTCGTATGAAGATAACGGGATAAAGTTTTTTGATGGACGTGGTGATAAACTCACAGTTGAGGCTGAGAAAGAGATAGAAGTTATTTATGCAAATGATGAACGTATAAAAGAAGCGCAGGTCACAGCAAAAAGTATTGGAAAAGCAAAAAGAATAGATGATGTAATAGGCAGATATATAGTAACGCTAAAAAATTCTTTTCCGTTAGAACTTTCACTCCATGGGATGCGAATCGTTCTTGATGCGGCAAACGGAGCTGGATATAAGGTTGGACCTACTGTTTTAAAAGAGCTTGGCGCAGATGTTGTTGTGCTACATAACAAACCAGATGGTTTCAATATTAATGAAAATTGCGGTGCACTACACACAAAAGATCTTTGTGAGAATGTTCTCAAATACCGTGCAGATATAGGCATCGGACTCGACGGTGATGCAGATAGAGTTGTTATCGTAGATGAAAACGGAGAAATTGTTGATGGTGATCAGCTTTTGGGTGCGCTTGGAGTCTATATGCATGAGCGCGGCGTTTTAAAAGGTGGAGGCATAGTTGCAACTGTCATGAGCAATCAAGGACTCGATGACTATATGAAAAAGTCGGGGCTAAAACTTTTCCGTAGTAATGTCGGGGATAAATATGTTTTAGAAGTGATGAAAGAGAAAGGTATAAACTTTGGAGGCGAGCAGAGTGGTCACGTCATTGTGAGTGATTTTGCAAAAACAGGAGATGGACTTGTAAGCGCACTTCAAACTTTAGCCCTTCTTTTGAGTAAAAAACAAAAAGCTTCACAGGCACTTCGTCCTTTCGCACTGTATCCTCAAAAACTTGTGAATATTAATATAAAAGTAAAAAAACCTTTAGATAGTATAGAAGGTTTGGATGCACTGCTCAAAGAGATAGATAAAGAAGGTATTCGTCATCTTATCCGTTACTCTGGTACTGAAAACAAACTAAGAATTTTACTCGAAGCCAAAGATGCAAAACGTATGAACATTCGTATGGATGAATTAGTTACGTTTTTTGCAAAGGCGTTGAATGCCTAACAATCATATGCTTCGCCTCTGCGCGATTTTACTTTTTGCATTGGCGGGTATCTTTATCATTGACCAAAATATCAAAATGCTTTTTGTGGACGGCTTTCGTTATTACACACAATGTATAGATTTGATACTTATTTACAATAAAGGTGTTGCGTTTGCCATGTTTGCGTTTCTGGATGAATGGCTAAAGTATATACAATTGGTGATGATTTTCGGTGTTTTGATCTATGTTGTGATACTTAAGAAAATTTGTTACGCACTTCCCGGTGGGATACTTTTAGGTGCTGCGTTTTCAAATGTTTATGATAGATTTATTCATGGCGGAGTAGTAGATATGGTCTATTGGCATTGCGGATTTGATTTTGCGGTTTTTAATTTTGCCGATGTGATGATAGATTTGGCTGTTGTGTGGATACTGCTTTTAAATTTCAAACCGAAATTTTGTAAAAATTAATCCTATAAAAAGTACATTTTTGGTATTATTGCCAAAAATAATAGTTAAAATACTATAAATAATGAAAAACATACTAAAGGAAATTGATGGAAATCAAATCAAATAAAATCAACGGTGCTAACGCTGAAATTCAAGCAACTATCTCAATGGCTGAGGTAAATGCTAACGTAGAAAAAATCGCAAAACAGCTAACAAAAACAGCTAAAATAGATGGCTTTCGTAAAGGCAAAGTACCTGCTTCTGCTGTGAAAAAACAATACGGTGAGCGTTTGGTTCAAGATGCTGAAGCGGAAGCACTTCGTGATGTCCTCTCTTTAGGTCTTAAAGAGTTAGCAATCGCTAATGATGCATTAATAGGTGAACCGACTATTTCTAAATTTGACAAATCTGATGATAAAATAGAGGTAACTGTAAAAGTTGCTATGCGCCCTGTTATCGAACTTGGCGATTATGCTGCTATGGTACAAGAATTTGACAAACCTGCCGTATCTAATGCAGATATTGATGCTAGAATTACAGACTTGGCTCAAGCTCAAGCACCTCTTGTGGATGTAGAAGAAAACCGTAAAATGAAAACAGGAGATACTGCTGTTATCAATTTTGAAGGTTTTGTTGATGGTGTTGCGTTTGAAGGTGGAAAAGCTGAAAACTTCGCATTGCGTTTAGGTTCAGCTCAATTTATTCCAGGTTTTGAAGAGCAGGTGATTGGTATGCAAAAAGATGATGAAGCGACAATCAAAGTAACTTTCCCTGAAAACTATGGCGGAAAAGAGCTTGCTGGAAAAGATGCTGAGTTCAAGATCAAAGTAAACAAAATTCAAGTAAAAGAAGATGTTGCTATAGATGATGAATTAGCGAAAAAAATGCTTCCAGGTCAAGAAAATGCAACACTTGAAGAGTTGAGAAATCAAGTAAAAATCCAAATCGAAAATGAAGAACTTTCAAAACTTTATAATGATGAGCTCAAACCAGCTCTTTTAGAGATTTTTGTAGAAGGATTTAACTTCGACCTTCCAGAATTTGTTGTAGATCAAGAGATCGATATGGCACTTAACAGATCTGCTGCAAGCATGAGCGAAGATGAGATCACAGAGCTTCGTGAAAACGCAGAGAAACTTGTAGAGCTTCGTGAGACTTTCCGCAATGATGCTGTTAGAAGCGTAAAAGCTACTTTTATTATTGATTCTTTAGCGCAGGCAGAGGGTGTAAAAGTTGTAGAACAAGAAGTTATGCAAACTATCTACTTCGAAGCGATGCAAATGGGTCAAGATCCTCAAAAAGCGTATGAGCAGTACAAAAATTCTGGATACCTTCCAGCAATTCAGATGTCAATGGTTGAGGACAAAGTTCTCTCAGGACTTCTTAACTCAAAGATGAAAGAAGCGTAAATCATGAGTTATATTCCTTATGTAGTAGAAAAAACAGGACGCGGAGAGCGTTCTTATGATATTTACTCACGTCTTCTAAAAGATAGAATTGTAATGCTAAGCGGAGAGGTAAATGATCAAGTTGCGTCTTCCATAGTGGCTCAGTTTTTGTTTTTAGAAGCAGAAGATCCTGAAAAAGATATCTATTTCTATATCAACTCTCCCGGTGGAGTTGTAACAGCAGGAATGGCAATTTATGATACTATGAATTATATCCGTCCAAATGTAGCAACTATTTGTATCGGGCAAGCTGCTTCTATGGGAGCCTTTCTGCTCTCCTCAGGAGAAAAAGGGAAACGTTATGCGCTTCCTCATGCAAGAATTATGATTCACCAGCCTCTTGGTGGTGCGCAGGGGCAAGCTACAGATATTGCAATACAGGCAAAAGAGATTTTACGTATGAAGCAGGAGCTCAATGAGATTCTTGCAAAAAACACAGGTCAAAAAGTACAAAAAATTGAAAAAGACACAGATCGTGACAATTTTATGAGTGCTTTTGAATCCAAAGAATATGGTATGATTGACGAAGTGCTAATCAAAAATACAAAAGAATAAGGGTTGCATAATGTCAGGAATTTTAAGAAGTAGAAACCGTCGGGATATCAGTGAAGTAAGCACTCCCTCAACTTCTGCACTTAAAGCACTTGATATGGATGAACCTTCTAGTGATTTGGAGATTTATGCCAAAGAAGTTTTAACAGCACTTATAGCAGATAACCTTCCCCCAACACCTAATAACTTTTCTCTTTATTTTGACAGACTTTTAGAAGATAAGAGTGAAAATTTGCGTAAGCAAATTGTCTCTATGCTTGAACTTGAAGATAGTAACAATGATGAAAGCAGTATGGTTTTAGAACAAAGTCTTAAACAGGGTTTTCTTTCGGTAAAAAACATTCTGAGTGTTACTGCAAATCTGTACAAAAATATGGCGCTCATGAGTAAAATACTCGAAAAACGCAAAAAAGAGTTAGTGGAACATCCTGAAATTCAGGAAGCTATCGGTGTGGTTGTTGCGCTTGAGGGGGATGTATCCAAGCTTAGTGAAATTTTGAAAAAACAGAGCTCTCAGATGAAAGTCATGTACGATGAGACTGCAAGCATAGTCAAAAATGTAGAAAATGAGACTGTATTTGACAATCAGTTTGGTGTTTACAACAAACGCTACTTGATGGCAAAAATCGAACAAGAGATAGGGATGATAAAAGAGTTTAAGCATAAAAGCTCTTTGATTTTTATTGAACTCTCTCGTGAACTTGCAGCAACTATCAAAAATGAAAAAGCATTGGTGCTCATGACGCGTACTATTGCGAGACTCCTGTTAAAAACTTCTCGCAGAAGCGATATTGTTGCGCATTACGGCAATGGAAAATTTGCTATGCTCCTTAAACATACGGATTTGGATAATGCAAAAAGAGCAAGTGAAAGACTTTGTGATTTGGTTTCTAACTCCAACTTTTTTCTCTCAGATCGTGAGATTCAACTAAAAATCTCTATTGGAATTACAGATATTGACCAGTTCCATTCTGTTGAAGAGATTGTTGTGAGTGCTTTGGATGGTATCGAAAAAGCTTATGCAAAACACAATATTGATTATGCTGTTTCACTTCGAACAAATAATGATAATTTAATATAGAGTGTCTCTGTGGAATTGAAAATAGTAGAATATCCAGATAAAAAATTAAAAGAAAAATCTGTAGAAGTGAAAAGCTTTGACACACTTTTACATAAACTTTTAGATGCGATGTATCCTTTGATGCTGGAGACAAACGGCATAGGACTTGCTGCTATACAAGTGGCTCACGCTAAAAGAGTGCTAATTATTAATATACCCAACGAAGACGGTGAGCAGCCAAAAGAAAATCTTATCGAGATGATCAACCCTGTGCTGACAAAAAAAGAGGGCGATGCCGTTTATCAAGAAGGTTGTTTGAGTGTTCCCGGATTTTATGAAGATGTAAATAGATTTGACACGGTTTGTGTGAGTTATCAAGATAGAGATGGAAATACAAAAATTCTTGAAACGGATGGGCTTTTGAGTATAGCTATTCAACATGAGATGGATCATCTTGAAGGTATCCTTTTTATAGATAAACTCTCTTACGCAAGAAGAAAAAAGTTTGAAAAAGAGTACAAACGCATGATTAAAAAGAAAATAGACACTCCTAAAATATGACATTTTGTCATATTTGTACCTAAAATTTTATATTAGGCTATACTTTGTTCAACTCATTTGAGGTTGGAATATGAAACAGGTAAATTGTGCAACTTACGAAGGTCTTGATGCAAAAGTAGTTCAAGTTGAATCCACATTGACAAAAGGTTTACCGTCTTTTTCTATCGTTGGTATGGCCTCAACAGCTATCACGGAGGCCAAAGAACGCGTAAAATCTGCACTTCTTAGTAATGAATTTTCTTTTCCTCCAAAACGTATCACCATCAACCTTGCTCCAAGCGATGTTGCGAAGAATGGTTCACAATTTGACCTGAGCGTGGCACTAATGATAGCGCTTGATAGTTTAGAAGATGATTTAAGTGAGTGGTTTGTATTTGGTGAGTTGGGACTTGATGGCGCCGTCAAAGAAAATATGCAACTCTATCCGCTTCTGCTTTCTCTAGCAAATCAAAATACTATTTCCAAAGCTATTGTTCCTTATGAGAGCTTAGAAAAATTATGTAAGATACCTCAGATTGAATTTTATGGAGTTAAAACACTTCAAGAAGCGATAAATTTACTGAAAAACCCTCAAGCACTTACTCCATCTCAAACACAAAGTAATCTCAATTATCCTTCTTACGAAATCAATGAAGAAAAATATTTTTATATGAAAGAGTATCCAGAAGATTTTTTAGATGTCAAAGGTCAAGAGATAGCTAAAAGGGCTGCTATCATTGCTGCGGCAGGTTTTCACAATGTACTTTTTGAAGGAAGTCCTGGATGTGGTAAAAGTATGATAGCAAAAAGGCTGCGTTTTATCTTGCCAGCGATGAAAAATAGTGAAATACTTGATGTTGCAAAATTGGATGCATTGGATTTCAGGGAGCCAGCGTTTAAGCCTCAAAGAACTTTTCGCTCACCCCATCATACTTCTACTCTTGCAAGCGTATTTGGCGGAGGTTCGTACAAAGCACAAATAGGCGAAGTGGGTTTGGCGCATAAAGGAATACTATTTTTTGATGAACTGCCGCACTTTTCTAAAAATATTTTAGAAGCGCTTAGAGAGCCGATGCAAGACAATCGCATACGAATTTCCAGAGTAAATGCAAAGATAGAATATCCTGCAGATTTTTTGTTTATCGGCGCGATGAATCCTTGTCCTTGCGGTAATCTGCTTGATGCAAATAAAGAGTGTAGATGCTCTGACCTTGAGATAAAAAAATACAAAAACAGACTCTCAGATCCGTTTTTGGATAGGGTAGATCTGAGTGTTGTAATGCAAAACGTTGCTGCTGCAGATAAGGCTAGTATGAGTTCTAAGGAGATGCATAAGATGGTTCTTGAAGCACATATCTTTGGGAAACGCAGAGGACAAGAGAGTTTCAATGCTAAACTCAGTGATGCAGAAATAGAGAAATACTGCGTTTTGGATGCAGAAGCAGAGACGGTTTTGAATATGGCTATAAATAAGTTCTCTTTGAGTTTTAGAAGTATTAAAAAAGTGCAAAAGGTTTCACGTACCATCGCCGATCTTGATGCCAGTGAAATGATAATAAAAAAACATATTTTAGAAGCTTTGAGTTATAGAAGAAGATAGAGTTCCTCAGGTTAGACCTGAGAATTAGATATTGTAATACGTTGCGTTTGGATGGTAAACAACCAAAGCGGATGTTGATTGTTCGGGATGGATTTGGAAGGTTTCGCTGAGTTCTATACCAAACTCTTCTGGTTTGAGTAGGTCAAAAAGTGGGCGGTTAAGTTCAAGGTCAGGGCAGGCGGCATAACCAAAAGAGTAACGAGAACCTTGGTATTTGTTCATCTGAACATCTGCCAAAGTGCTTCCTTCACCTTCACTGATGCCCAGATCTAGTCGAATCTGTTTGTGCACTATCTCTGCAAGTGCTTCTGCAAGTTCAACGCCCAAACCATGAAATTGGTAATACTCTGTATAGTCGCCACGGGCGTAAATTTCTCTTTCAGCTTCACTGAGTTTT
>Ga0154590_1050_pt1 | contig 18717 bp, 24 predicted proteins | sample RifGroF2_FD_116019 | JGI IMG/M metagenome (GOLD analysis project Ga0154590, IMG submission 116019) | Sulfurimonas sp. GWF2_37_8 | reverse complement strand
ACTAATAGGATATTCCTGGATAAGAGAACAGTGGCAATTAATTGCTGATTGGATGATTGTAAGAATGTATGGTTAATTGTGTTTGGTATAAATAAGGACTCTGAGCTTTCAAATGTCAATATTATTCATCTAAGTTGTAACGTTAGATTTTAATCTAATGTTACATTTTTATATTTAAAAGTTCACGCACCACTTCCCTATCATCAAAAGGGAATTTTTCATCATAGATTATCTGATACGTCTCATCACCTTTTCCTAGGATGACAACAACTTCTTCGCCTTCTTGATCATCAAGTGCCATCTGAATAGCTTTTTTTCTGTTAAGTTCTATAATGACATTACTTTTATCTGCAATGCCAGAAAGGATATCTTCTACAATAAGTTCTGGATCTTCATGACGCGGATTATCGCTAGTGATATATATCTTTTTAGCAAGGCTTGCAGCGACTCGTCCCATGAGCGGACGTTTTATTCTATCTCTGTCACCGCCAGCTCCAAAAACAACAAGAAGTTCTTTTTCTTTGAGTGCATTTAAAACTTGTTGCATGCCATCAGGAGTATGCGCAAAATCCACAATAACATTTGGAGCTTCACACACCTGTTCCATTCTTCCACTCACACCAGCGAAGTTATCTACGACTTCACATATTTCCTCTAACTTTTTATCTGTCACGATATCGACTGCACTTATCGCTGCCATAAGATTATAAAGATTAAAAAAACCGTGAAGAGATGCACTAAAAGGGACAATATCTTTAAAATGTTGGATAATACCGCTTGAAGCATCATTAAGTGAATATGCCATAAGCTTATATGTTGCAGGATATTCTATCCCATACGTAAAAGTATTTTTTATATTAAACGCAGCTTTTGGTTCATCTTTATTAATAAGTTTCTTTCCTTCATCTTGAAAAAAACTGTTTTTTACCGCTATATATTCTTCTATCGTTTTATGGAAATCAAGATGGTCTTGTGTAATATTTGTGAGGATTTTAAGTTCAAAGTTGAGACCTTCAACTCTTTTTTGCACGATAGCATGAGAGCTTACTTCCATGATAAAATATTCACATCCCTCCGCTACTGCTTGGTAAATATGTTTAAAAGTATTTAAAACAGAAGGGGTTGTGAGTGTTTTCCCCTCTGCTATATGGTCATTCATAAAAAATCCGCGTGTACCCTGCATCGCAGCTTTGTATCCCAAATCTAGTAAAAAGGAGTAGATGGCACTTGCGGTCGTTGTTTTACCGTTTGTGCCTGTAATACCTATGATTTTTATTTTATCGATACCAAAAAGTTTTGCTATGTCTGCTATTTTTATAATAGAGTGTGCATCATTATTTATTGCGTTTTGAAGATATTTTTCATTTTGAGTTGTTAGAACAAACGCAGTCTGTTTGTCGCACTCTCCAGAATTTTCCGTTACATACCTAAAATCTTGATTTGGTAATTCAATTCTCACTTAGCGTTGCCTTTTTTAGATAATTTTTTGAGTAATTTTCTGAGTATATCATCACCTGGATAAACACCTAGAGCACTCTCCAAATAAGTAAGTGCCATCTCTGCAAAACCATGGTCTATTAAATTATCTAAAAAATGTATAAAATCTTCTTTTTGCGTAATAATGACTTTTGTTGAAAACATAATATTCTCAAAGGTTTCTCTAAAATCTTCACCACTGTCTATTATTGCTTTAAAATCTTCATAGAGTATCCCGTCTTCAAACTCAAGTCTCTCACGTAGTGGTTGGGCAAAAACTTCACTGAGTTTTTCAAGTGAGCCATCCATACTTTTAAGTATTTCGCTCATAATGCTGTCTGCTTCTTCTTTATCTTGTTCTTTTAATATTTCATAATAGTCAAAAAGAGCTTCCGCACCACCTTCTCCACTCATAGCCATCTCTGAAAGTATGACACCGTTATAGGCTTCTTTAGAGTTTGGATAGTCTTGAAGTACTATTGCAAACTGCTTCAAAGCATTTTCAAAATCTGCTTTAGTGAAGCTATTCTTTGCTAATGTTAATGTTTTATGTTTACTAATACTCATTTTTTTACCTGATTATAATTTTTCTATATCATTTTCCATGCCTACAGGCACATTTACAACACAAAGCTCTGGATGAATATCCATTCTTAGCTGTCTCTCAACTCCATATTTCAGTGTGTTTCCACTACTGCCACATCCTATACATGCACCTTTAAGCTGCACATAAACATTGCCACCTTTAACTGTTATAAAAGCAATATCTCCACCATCAAGTGCTAAAGAAGGACGTACCTTATCTATAACATTTGAAACTGGTTGCATCAACTCTTCGTCTGTAAATGGAATCATAAAATTTCCTCACAATTAATTTATCATAAAATATGACAATATGGCTTAACGAGCCATAAAATATATAACTAGCTCTCTTCTTTTATTCTAAATAGGATAATACTTCAATCACATATAAGGGCTTACGCATACCTACAAGTATAAAATCGACATTTTCTTTTTGAAGTAAAAAACGCAGTGCACACTCTTGTAAACTTGACTCACATCCACTAAATTGTTTTTGCAGCTCTTTTTTGGTTTTTAGTGAACATTCATACGCTACCATCTTTCTGTATTCTACAAAAAAAAGATCGATATAATTTAGCATCACTTCTTGATTTTCTTCATCAAGCACTTCAAGTGTATTTTTGATATGTGGCAGTATCTCTGCATATAAAAATTGGTCAAAGTCACCGACCCAGCCAAACTTATGCTTGCTTACGTCAAGCTCTTCGAGTATGTTATACATTGTTTGTAAAACATCATTATCACATATTTCCAAAAGCTCATTAAGATGATGATAGTATTGATAACTCTCATTGTACTCTGCAAGTCTGTACATTTTACCATTGTACTGCGCATTGAGTGGTCTATTTGCTAAAACTCTCAAACCATTTTTCTTTGCCCAAGAAGCACATTTAAGCCCTTCTTGTTCAAGTAAATTGATAGGAAGTTCTACTGTAGTAAAGCTATGTTGTACATTTCCTACTAAATCAGCTGCGTTTTGTGCAAGCGTAATCAGATCTTCATAAGGCAGAAAATCAGCCTCTGTTTTTGCTTTTGCAAAACTGTTGGAGCTAATTCCATAAGATAATATCCTGCCACTTTTTATCTCTTCTTCTAGACCAATAAAAGCTATATATATTCTCTCATACATCGTATCAAGCATCTCATCTTTATCTATGCCTTTACTGATGGCATCGTAGATATAATATTCAGGATTATGAATAAGATAACAATCTATATAAGTTCTCTCAAGTCTTTGAAGAGAAAGCTCCAACTGATGTTTTAAAAATGATTTAGCGATTGAATGGTAGCAATAAGGTGAAAACGCAACCACATCTTCAAAAGGTTTTTCTTTGTGGAGTTGCATATTAGTATTTTGAATATAACCAAATTTACTTATGATTTCTACAGCATCAACTTCGTATTTTTCAAAGCCACGAAATGCAAGCGCTATCGCACGCTCAGCACCACCATCCATATAGTTGGAAGAAGTATCTATCATACGTACACCTGCACCAATCGCTTCTTTAAGTGCTTGTATATGTTGAGGGTTATAGTCACTTATTCTATAAGTTCCAAATGCGAAATTACTCATTTTTTCTCTCTTTAAAGTATTTTAGAATTGGGAAATGAAGGGGAAAAGGGTGAGTGAAGCCAAAAGGCTTACACTCAAATTGTGTTAAATTATACTAATTCAACAAACGCCATTGATGTAGCATCACCACGACGAATACGAGTTCTGATAATTCTAGTATATCCACCTGGACGGTCAACATACTGAGGAGCTATCTCATTTACTAGTTTTTTAGTAGCTTCTTTGCTTTGAAGCGCCGCGAATACTGCTTTATGAGCATTTGAATCATTCTTACCAGCTATAGTGATAAGCTTTTCAACATAAGAACGTAGTTCTTTAGCTTTTATTGCAGTAGTTTCAATTTTACCATGTTCAATTAACGAAATACTTAGGTTCTTAAGTAAAGCAGCACGATGTGAGCTTGTACGACCTAGTTTACGATATCCATGACGATGTCTCATCTGTTATTCCTCTATTTAGCTTATAAAGCTTCTATTTTCTTTTTTAATGCGGCAACTACATCATCTGAAAGATCGCCACCAACTGCAAAGCCATACTCTTGCACTTTTTCTACGATCTCATCATATGATTTTTTACCAAGGTTCTTCACATTTTTCAAGTCGTTAATACTCATCAATGCTATTTCACCTATAAGTTTAATATTTGAGCGGTCAAGGCAATTAAAACTTCTCGCGCTTAGTCCTAAACTATCAATGTTTGTAGATAATTTTTTTACATCAGGATTTTCTTCAACTCTCTCGATAGTAGCAGGAGATTTGATACTGATTTCAGAATTAAATACCGCTAATTGCGCATACATAACTTCCAAAGAGTTTCTAAACGCATCAACTGGTGAAATCTGTCCATCAGTTCTTATGTTTATAATTACTCTTTCAAAGTTAGGATTGTCTTCAACAAGCACATTTTCAATTTTGTATGTTGCACTGCGTACAGGAGTAAAATAAGCATCCAATGCTATATATCCATCTTCTAACTCAGTATATGTATCTTCACTCGGTACATATCCTATACCTTGTGCGATTTTAATAGTGAAATTAAGTGTTGCATCTTCATTTAAAGTTGCAAGTGGAGCATTTGGAGTTACTATTTCAACTTCGTCATTTGTTAAATCTAAACCATTGATTGTACATGGTCCAGCAAATGAATAATTTATCTCCGCTTCAGTAACATCAGCATTTAATTTAAAGCGAATCTCTTTAAGATTTAAGATAAAGTCTGAAATATCTTCAAGCATACCACGAACAGAGTCAAACTCATGCTTAGCACCCTCGATTTTTATAGCTATTGGCGCATAACCAACCGAGCTACTTAATAGAAAACGGCGAAGTGGATGTGCTAACGATATAGCATAGCCTGTTTCAAAAGGGTATGCCATTATATTAGCTTCATTCTCACTAATCTGTTCTACCTCAAATTCTTTAGGAGCAAGTGGAGTAGTTTTAATTTTTTTCATTCTTTAACGCCCTTTATATTATTTATTATTTCGAGTAAAGCTCAACGATTAAACGCTCTTCTACAGGAATAACAACTTCTTCACGCTCTGGTAAACGAGTAAATATACCAAATACTTTATCAGCATCGATATCAACCCATGGAGCTATACCTGTTTGGTTAGTCAATTCGATAGCACGTATGATTTGAGCATTTTTTTTGCTTGATTCACGAACTTCAACTTTTTGACCAGGCTGTACGCGGTAAGAAGGAATATCCAATTTTTTACCATTTACAAGGATGTGACCATGAGTTACAAGTTGGCGAGCAAAACGACGAGTCGATGCAAACCCCATTCTATAAACAACATTGTCTAATCTTTGCTCGATAAGTGTTACTAGGTTTGTACCTGTATTACCTTCACGACGTTTAGCTTCAACGAAAATAGCACGGAACTGTTTCTCAGAAACACCATACATAAATTTCGCTTTTTGTTTTTCATTTAGCTGTAAACCATACTCAGATACTTTTTTACGACGTTGACCGTGTTGACCTGGAGCATAAGGACGTTTATCTAATGCAGATTTCCCTGCTAAACGACGTTCACCTTTAAGGTTAAGGCTTACACCAAATCTTCTTTCGATTTTTTCTACTGGACCTCTATATCTTGCCATCAGTAATCTCCTTAAACTCTACGACGCTTAGGTGCGCGACAACCGTTGTGTGGTAATGCAGTAACGTCTTTCATAAACGTAACGCGGATACCTTCGATAGCACCTACAGCTTTAGTTGCTGTTTCACGACCTGAACCAGGACCTTGAACTTTAATACCAAGTTCTTTAATACCATGTACTTGAGCTTTTGCTACTGCATCTTCAACCGCTGCTTGCGCTGCGAATGGAGTAGATTTTTTACTACCTTTGAAGCCTAAACTTCCAGCAGAACTCCAAGCAATCATGTTGCCCATCTCATCTGTAATTGTTACAAGTGTATTGTTAAATGATGCAGAGATATGAACTATACCACGAGCAATATTTTTCTTTACTACTTTTTTTCTAACAGCTTTTCTTTTTGCCATCTGCTAATCCTTACGCTGCGCCGACAGTTTTACGTTTACCCTTACGAGTACGCGCATTTGTCTTAGTTTTTTGACCACGGCATGGAAGACCACGACGGTGACGAAGACCACGGTATGAACCTAAATCCATAAGTGCCTTAATATCCATAGCTACTTTTTTACGTAAATCACCCTCAACCATATGGTTTTCACGGATTTCATTTGTAATTGCAGCTACATCAGCTTCATCGAGTTCATAAACTCTTTTATTATAGTCAATGCCTGTTGCGTCTAAAATTAGACGAGAAGCATGAAGACCAATACCATAGATGTACGTTAGACCGTACTCTACTCTTTTCTTTTTAGGTAAATCGACACCAGATATACGAGCCATGATTATCCTTGTCTCTGTTTATGTTTTTTAACTTTGCAGATTACTCTAACAATGCCTTTTCTTTTGACAACTTTACAATCGTCACACATCTTCTTAACTGAAGCTCTTACTTTCATTGAAAGTTCCTTCTATTTTTCTTTTTCTTTGCTGCTTTGAGGCAAACCATATTAACCGGCTTGCCAATACTTTTATCTTTACATTATATATAGAGATAGAAATACTCTTACTTTTTTTGTTAAAACAGCAAAGCGGACTGGGATTATACATAAATAAATGTAAAAGATTTATTAAGTTTAAATGTTTACTCACTAAGGTTTCATAAAGAATTGTAAATATTTCCCATTTAATCCCATAATACACTCACTCCATACTCTTGATTGAGTATAATATTTTTTTCATAATAAATTTTTTTTCCATATTTTTTACTCAAAAGTTTTACTTCAAGCACTTTCTCTTCAAGTAAAATTCGCACTTCTTTGTATGTAAGCCATTTTCCATATTTTGCCAAAGAGTTTTGCCAAATTCGAAAGTCACAGCTTGCTTCAGCACTCAATTCAAACATTTCCCCGTCTTCCGTTATCCATGAAGCATTGGAACAAACATATAATTTTACTTTTTTTCCACGTACTTCTTTTTCTTGAACTTCAATATTTCCATTATTACAATAAGGACATTTTCCTAAAACCATTCTAACCTCACTCTTTTTGATATAAAAAGATATACTATTTGACTTATTAAGTCTATTTTTATTTCAATTTGCAATATAAATAGAAATTAACTTAAATAAATATTAATATTTTTATCTAAGTTTATACATTATTTATATATTTCAATTTATACTACGTTGTTTACGGAGGTTATTATGGCTGTTGCTAATACAAAACTTTTACTCAAAACTTTTGTACTGATGGGTGTTGTATATATCTTTGTTCTTTTGAGTGCCTATTCCATGTTTAAAAGTTATGCCCTAGAAGAGAACCAAGCAAAGTTACAAGATTTAATCATGCATAATAAGGCTCTTCATACGTATGTTGAAGAGCAATTAAAACCTGTTATATATGCTTTAAAAGATCAAGGCAATATTGATAAAGATTTTTTTGATCCAAAACTTCTCTCTTTTACCTATATGTCAAGAAATATTATGCAAGAATATAACAAACAAAGAAGTGCAAACAAGATAGAAGAGATACACTACAAATTTGCCTCAAACAACCCAAGAAATCCTTTAAATCAGGCAAACGCACATGAGCTACAAATCTTAAAAGAGTTTAGTACCAATAAGAGAGACAAACATCATGAACATATGCTTACCAATAATCATGAGTATATTTTTTATGCTATGCCTGTGACAACCAATGTTGAGTCATGTATGCAATGCCACAGTGCGCCACAAAAAGCACCTAAATCATTAGTAGAACAATATGGTGATAAAGCAGGATTTTATGAAAAAGTTGGAGATATTCGTGCTTTTGTATCAGTCACAATGCCTCTTGAAACTGAGTTTATAAAAATGCGAAGAATGTTTAAACTTTTTGCATCTATATTACTGATATTGTTGTTAATCGTTTTTGGTATCATTTTTTACTTTATCAAACAGCTTGATCATAAAGATGCAAAACTTTTAGAACAAGCAAACAAAGATGCACTGACTAAAATTTACAACAGACATGTCTTTAATGAAGATTTAGAAAATATGAATAACCAAAGAAAAAGTATCGGTCAATATTTGATGATCATCGATATAGACTATTTTAAATCTGTAAACGATACTTTTGGTCATGCTACGGGAGACATAGTTCTTGTACAACTCAGTGAGATTATCTCCAAAAACATACGCGAGCATGATAAATTCTATAGGATTGGCGGGGAAGAGTTTGCCATTTTCTCTCTCCAAAACACTTTAGAAGATGCTATAGAATTTGCGCAGCGTCTAAGAAACGAAGTGAAAATGTTCTCTTTTGAAAAAGTAGGTTTTTTAAGTGTAAGCATCGGCATCACAATACTTAACGCGCATGACACAGGAAGCAAATTTTTTGAGAGAGCCGATAGAGCACTTTACAATGCAAAAAACACCGGCAGAGACAAAGTGAACGTACTGCTTGATTCTTAGTGTAGAAGTCCCCTTTATTTGAACCTTATTTCAATAAACGCAGTGCTTACTTACACGTAAATAACCGAGGTTCTTTTTATCCACAGCTAAATTGAGTATATGTAAAAGTGCATCTTTATGTGTATCGGCATACTCTTTGATGATATTTGTTGGGGCTTTATGATGCAGAGCACCGTACTCTCGTTGGATAAGAAAATCTCCAAAAAGTGTCGGATAAATATCGATTTTATAATAGCTCACTCTCTCTTTTGTATTTTTTAAAAGTATCATATTTTCCCGCTCATGTGTGATAAACAAAAATAGCAAAAAATATTCCCATTTTTTAAACTACATTGTATCTAAAGTGTAAAAATCCAAAAATATCTTCTGTTTCTTTGATAACTTTTTCCATTACCTCAGCCTCTGAAAAACCTGAAAACATTCGAACCATCACATAACCGTTCATAAGTCCTATACCTACTCTGCCATCTTTTTTTTGCCAACCTTCTTATTTATTGATGCGCGAACTTATAAACGCAACCGTCTTTTCAAAGTCGTAATGGAGAAGTAAAAGAAACTGTAAGGGCGTACTAAATACACCAAAAAATATCGAAACACTTAGCGTAAAGTCATAATATTCGATAGAAACAAGTGACAATGATGCTAGCTGACGCATTATTTAAATCAAGATATTTATTAATGCGTCAAAAGTAAAAGCAAAGGATTAATGAGAACCACATCCTCCGCCACAACAACCATTACTCGTAGAATCATTCATGGCAATAACAAAAGTATCACCAACTTCTTGAACTTTAAACTGGTGTTTCCCACAAAACTCATCGTTCATGTGATCACGCATCTCAAGAGTTTTTGTCAATGCTTCATCTTTTGAAGGCATCGCTATATTGTTTTGAAGATCACTTCTTTTAAAACATCCACACTCTTTTTCTACCACTATTTTAAACATGATTTTTCCTTGTATTATATAATTTTCGCAATAATATCCGAATGCGCTTGTTCTTTACTGAGTGCCAAAAGAGAAATCAATTTTTTAAGATACGATACAATTTTGCAAAAAAAGAGCGTAACACAGCTAAATGCAATTATCATAATTAATAGCTATAATGTCGCACTTAGACGTGTGTCAAACACGATAACTAAAATACGGAAATACCAAGGAAACGCAATGAAACAAAGCGAATATTTAGAATTAGGACTCCTCAACTGCCTTAGAGTTGACAGACATACACCTCATGGTGTTTTTATTATGTCACAAGACGGAAAAGACGTGCTTTTACCGCAATCTTATGTCACGGATACAATGATTGAAGACTCCCTTGTAGAAGTATTTTTATATACTGATTCAGAAGACAGACTTATAGCAACAACCCTCACACCTACAGCTATGCTAGATGAATACGCAGTTTTTGAGGTAGCGGATATTGCTCCTTTTGGTGCGTTTATGAAATGGGGACTTGCAAAAGATTTATTTGTTCCAAATATGTTTCAAAAAACGCCGTTTAAACTCGGAGAAAAAAGATTTCTCAAAGTCATTTATGATGAGAGAACACACCGCCTTGTGGGAACAGAAAAACTAGGTGAATTTTTCCAGAGACGCATGAGAGATCTTAAAATAAACGACGAAGTCAAAATCCTCGTTATCTCAGAAACGCCACTCGGATTTAAATGCATCGTCAACGGCAAATATGAAGGGCTTATCTACCACACTGAGATTTTTGAAACTATCAATCTCTGTGATGAAAAATCAGCGTATGTCAAAACTATACGTAAAGACGGCAATATCGACCTTGTTCTTCGAAAACCAGGAAGTAAAAAAAGCGGTGGATCTGCTGAGAAAGTTTTTGAACTTTTACAAAAAAATAAAGGCATCATGCCATACAACTATAAAAGCGATGCGGAACTTATCAAAGATGTATTTGGTCTAAGCAAAAAAGATTTTAAACGCGCCTTGACTACACTCGTAGATGATAGTAAAATCGATGTCAAAGAGAGTGGCATCTACCTAAGGGACTAGGCGTGGCTGCTAAAAAACCAATCATAGATTTTTCAAATAAGAGTATCTCCTACAAAGAGAAAAATTGTGTGCATCAAGTCCTGCGTTTACACCCTCAACAGATGACAGTAGATATCAATATACTCGAAAATGGAGTCAAAAAAGGGATACTGAAACTCCCTTTTGCGCATTTGCCAAAAGAGATAAAGAAACTTGTGAAACCAAACTAACTATCATTAAAAGGGAGTTTAAGTACCACAATTTTATCTTCTATCTTATCTCTCAATGCAAACTTTTAATAAGTAGAGTTGCTCATGTCAAAAACAAAATATATAAAACACAATTCAAGAGGAAAAAATGAACAAAACTATAGATAAAGCTGCAAGTGGCGGAGATTTTTTATATGAGTAGTTATGTTTACTATTCTTGTAATTGGTGTAGCTTGTTTGGCGTAGATTAATAAAGATATAGAAAGGTAAACCTTCTCAACTAAAGTTCAGAAGGTTTAGTATTTGCTCATGGAATCAGCATAAGCATATACAGGAGAATCGTGAGTAGTATTATATATTCCAATAGTTACAAAAGTGTTAACAGATTTATTATCTCTTTTTAGTTACCATACAAAATACATATAACTATAGGTAGATTATGAAAGAAAAATTCTCAAACGAGTATCCAAAATTTCAAGCAAAAATCGCAAATTTTGTTTTGTCTCAAAACTTCACTGCAAGATGTAAAGAGTATGATGTACTCTTTAATCAAATGTCCTCTATTGCACCAGATGATATGCGTGTCTATGCACAAAAATCTCCTGCGTTTTTAGATGCTCGTAACAAAAGTTTATCCATAATGGAGCAAATAGTCAGCATCCATAGAGATTTAAAAAATTTATTCGAATTAAATAAAGATGCTCTTGGATTAGCATATAATTATGATTTGGAAGCCGTTGATAAACATATAGCAGAAAAACTTAAGCAATCAGCGTATTTGTTACATCAATATGCTTTAGTATCTGAAGCAGGCAGGAAAGCTATAGAAATAGCCGACAATCCATTTTTAGCACAAGCACTTTAAGGGGTAAATATGAAAAAATGTAATTCACTAATGGAAGTCAGACAAGAGATAGACAAAATCGATTCACAACTTGTAGAGCTTATTTCCGAACGAAGTCACCTTGTGCGTCAAGCAGCCTCATTTAAAAACAGCATCGATGAAGTCAAGGCAGATGATAGAATGGACTTTATTGTTCAAAAAGTACGTCATAAAGCCATCGAACTGGGTGTTTCACCCAATATGATATCAGAACTTTTCACAATTATGATCAATGATATGGTTGAATTGGAAATTGCAGAGTTTAGGAATTCGGGTAAGTTTTAGCATTTTGTTCACAAACAAAAGTATAAAAAATATCTGCTGCAATCGCTTTACTGTAATAAAACCCTTGCGCTTTTGTGCATCCATGAACAATCACGTCAAACATATGGAACAAGGCGTTTAAAAAATACATTACTCCAAAGATATGGGATTATTGTTTCAAGAAGAAGAATTAAAAATATTATGTTAGATTTGAATTTATTTGTAAAAATGAAGCGAAAATTTGAAGTCAATACGACCGATTCTAACCATGATTTACCGATAGCACCAAACAATTCTCAATAGAGACTTTTATACTTCATTACCAGACACTAAATATGTTGGAGATATCACTTATATACCGACAAACAAAGGTTGGTTATATCTTGCAACAGTGATTGATTTATACTCAAGAAAAATTGTTGGTTGCTCTATGGATGAGTAGAAAAGGAAATTGCTGGGATAATGCAGTAGCAGAGAGCTTTTTTACCCTCAAGGGGCACCCTAAAAACTGAGCTTGTTTATCATGAAATATTTGAAACCAGAGCACAAACAAATCAAGAAATATTTGAATATATTGAAGTTTCTTACAATAAACAAAGAATGCACTCATTCCATAAAAACTATCACCATTTGAGTATGAAGAAAAAATGTTACTTAGAGAAACAGCTGCTTAGAATGTTGTATTCCGTGTATGATATAGGGTTGACAGATTAATATATGGGCTAGCATCAAAGTGCCATAAGATTCGTTAAATTAATTTTACCATATCCGTACACATTATTTCTGCCAGTAACATAGGGAACAGCTCCTATCTTATCACTCGAATTTTGAAGTATCGTTTCTACCTCTGCTCTTGTCACATTAGGATTTTTTTCAAGAAGAAGCGCGATTGCACCGCTTACTATAGGGGCAGAAGCGGATGTTCCTATAAATGGATAATCATCATTATATAAAAAGTAGTTTTCATCCATTGAGGACAATCCATTTTGATACATATCATCCAGAGTAGTGATGCCTATATCAGAACCACCTGGTGCCATGACATCCAAATTTTGCCCATAATTGCTATACCATACTCGTAAATTATCTTTATCGGTTGCACCCACTGCTATTACCTCAGGAATTGAAGATTCATCATTTCCCATATCTTTATTCTCATTTCCAGCGGCAAAAACTATGATTGTACCTTTGCCATTTCTACCATTTATGGCTAAATCTTGGATTTTTTCTTTTACAGGTTGCGATACATCATTTGTACCCCAACTACAGTTAATAATATCCGCTCCAAACTCCTCAGCTTTTGCAAAGAGTTCTATGGTTTCACTCTCACTCATAAACTCTTTGTATTTTAAAAATATTATACTAGAGCTACTCGCAATGCCGTGAATGCCTTTGTGATTGACTCTTGCACCTATGATACCTGTGACTGCTGTACCATGAAATCCACATGCTGTAGTATGAGATACATTCGTTGTTTTTGTATTCATATCGTAACTATTTATTATCGCACCCACTAAATCTTCATGCGTCATATCAAGCCCATCATCTATAATAGCTATTTTCACACCTTTACCGCCATTTGTTTGAAGCATATTTCCTACATTGATATGTGCATTTGCTTCTATATTATTTTGAATATAAAAAAAGTTATCATAATGCAAATACCACTGTTGCTGATAATAGGGTTCATCTTCTAATGACATAGTTAAAATATCGGTGTTTGTTGCAGGAGATGAACTCTCTTCTGTGCATCCGATAAAGAGCACTGAAATCAAAACAAAAAAAGCTTTTTTCATCATCACTACCTTTTGTGTCTCATTTTAATAAAATCAGGTTGTGCATATTCGACTTCATTATGTTCATTGAGTCTATTTGAGATGTCAATGGTCATTTGTTTGTTCTCAGTTTTTAAAAGATAGAGATTTTTTGCAAGCATCTTCTCAAAAGAGAGATTAAAGTGAGATAATAAATAATCTATTTCAACTCCATCTTTTATTTTTACTATAATTTTGTCTCCTACTCCTAAAATAATTCCTTTTTCATTTTGATGGTAATCTATATCTGAATTATTTTTTAATAAATTACTAGAAGGTGTTGTTACAGGCGTTAAATATATTTTTTGGTTATTTTGATAATAGTAATTGTCAAATGCACATGCCATTTGAACAAAAATTATTATGATAAAAAAAAGATTTTTCATGCATCTCCTTTGAGTTTATTCTCAATTATTCTATTATTTTGTCCAACAAAGCAATGTTCTCAAAATTGTTACTTACAATCAACAATCCTATATATGCGTCAACCATTCCATGAATATTATCGAGATACTTATATTTCACATCATATAAATTAGTGTTTGCTTCGTTTAAATCTATAATGCTTTTTAAGCCATGTTCGTAGCCTTGTTCAACCGCATTCACATAAAGTTCAGCAGATTCAAGTGCATTTTTATACATCAAAACTGATTCTGCAGAGATACTAAACGATACGAAATATTCATCATACTGCACCTGAACTTGCTTTTTTGTATCTATCAAATCTTCATTTGCAGCTTTGCTCATAAGCAGAGATGAAGCGACCATAGATGAAACCATGCCACCACTGTAGATAGGAATATTTAGAACAAGTGCCACTTGTTGTACATTATTATAAGGTGTATCACTTGTTGGGTTATCTGTACTGTATTTAGAGGCAGATGCTTGTAAATCTAAGCGAGGATAATGTGCATCTGAGGCATTTGTAATCTGCTCTTTTGCTAGTTGTAATGACACCTGTGCCCGAAGTACTTTTAAATTTTTTTCAAAATTATCACTACTTACAAGTGACTCTTTTATGGCTTGAATATTGTCAAGTGTTTGCTTATTTATCTCTAGGGTTGGTAATTTATACTCTGCATCACCTATATATTGCGTCAATTTAAGCTCATTTACTTTGAGTGATTTTTTTTCCTTATCTAAATTTATCAAAGCAGAGCTATACTCAACCTGCATCTGTAATAAATCCATCTTGTTTGCCAAATTCATAGCATAACGCTGGGTCAACATATCTAGTTTAGACTTAGTAAATTGAAGATTTGATTGATAGAGTTTTATTTTATTGTGTGATTTTAATAACTCAAGATATATTTTAAATACATTCTGAGCCAACTCCTCTTTTTTTAAGTCTGAATCAATTTCGTAAAGTCTGCCTCTTGATTTCTCCATAGCTATTTTAGAAAATATATCTGCGTTATATATTGACTGTCTCAGGGAAAGTGTATTACTAAACATGCCTTGTCTTACATGGTCGAGTTGGGCATAGTTTGGATTATACTGATAATCTGATTTGCCATAGTTCACAGAGAAGTTAATTTGAGGATAGAGTTTGGAATATTCCTGATTAAGCTTCTCTTTCTCTGCCTCAGCCCTATACGCTGAAGATTTAATTGCGTTTGTATTTATAAGAGCGAGTTCATACGCCTTTGAAAAGAGTAGTACCTCAGCAGCATTTATATAAGTTACGAAAATTACTACTATTAAAAGCAACTTTATCATGAAATTATTCTTCATTTAAGCTCCTATCTAACATCTCTTGGAAAGGTTTTGTAAGGTAGTCGAGTGCAGTTCTATTTCCTATATTTATCATGACCTCTGCAGGCATACCTGAAACGAACACAAATCCTTTTTCTTCTAATCTTTCTTTCCCCTCTTGTGTAATTTCTATTTTAGCTTCATAATAGGGAGATTGTGTTGCCTCATCTATAAAAATATCTGCTGATACATGAATAACTCTACCATTTATAACAAGAATATTCTTGAGATTAAAGGCTGCAAACTTTACCTCTGCAAGGAGTCCAACTTTCACTTTATCAATATCTGTTGTTTTAACTTGAGCAATAACTAGAAGCTTTGCATCTTCTGGAATTATTTCAAGTATTGGTTTACTAGGGTTTACTACACCACCCACAGTATGCAGACTGAGTCCTACAACTGTTCCATTAATGGGTGAAGAGATAGTTGTTCTGTTTAAAATATCTTCATTGGCAATAATTTTTGATTTCAAATCTGAGAGATGCGTCTCTGCTTCTACATATTTTTGTAGAGTCTCATTTTTGAACTGCTTTTCTCTTAATAGTTTTTGCGTGTTAACTTCACTTATCTGCTCTTTTAACTTTGCTATTTCCGATTTTGCACTCGCTAAATCACCCTCTATCATATTACTTTCTCTTTGTAGGTCTCTGATTTTTTGTTTATCAACAAGTCTCTGTTTATATAAATCTTCCCACTCTAAAATCTCTTCTGAAATAGATTCGAATCTATTTTTTTTACTACTCATTAATGAAGCTGTACCATCTATTTGACTCTGCAGTTGTACAATTTTATTATTTGTGATTGCAGTTTCATCTTCAATAGATTTATTGGATGAAATAAAAATATTCATTTGATTTTTTATAGAATCTGCATCATGCAACTCTTTTGGAAATTCTATCTGCTTCAAACTATCTCTTTGAGCTTTCAGTCGCGCTAAAAGAGCGATGCTATCTTGGTATTGAGCATTTAAAATATCAAGTTGTGCTTTCACTTGCACATCACTTAACTTCATTAGAATTTGCTCTTTTTTTACCTTATCGCCATCTTTCACATAAATAGCTTCGATGATTCCACCCTCTAAATGTTGCATAGTTTTTTTACCCAAATCTGCTGAAACTTTTCCACTCGCAACTGAAGAGGTTGCAAGTGGAGCAAAAGTCATCCAGCCACCAATCAATACAAAGACAACGAATACAACTACTAATCCAAATCTAACTACTGCAGTGTCATCATGTGAGGGCACTTTTATCTGTTTTTTGTCCATAATCTTTCCTAACTGCTTGATTTACTGAGCGATATTGTTTGTGCTTCGTGTGAATTAGGTGCTGAATTTTGAGCTTGAGCGGCTTGATTTGCGGCAGCTAATTTCGAGAGAACTTCATTTGTATCGCCATATAACTCTAATAATCCCTGTTTAATAACAGCTAATTTGTTGGTCACTTGCAATATATTTGGTCGGTGTGTAATTATTATTACAGTTGATTTGCTTTTTTTGAGTGATTTTATAGCTTCAACAAGTGCTAGCTCACCTTGTTCATCAAGATTTGAGTTTGGCTCATCAAGAACAACCAAAACAGGATTATTGTAAATAGCTCGCGCTAACCCTACTCGCTGTCTTTGACCGCCAGAGAGCGATTCTCCACCAGAGCCTATTTTCGTGTCATACCCTTCTGCTAATCTTAAAATCATCTCATGAACGCCCGCTTTTTTTGCAGCTTCTACAACTTTGACTGAATCTATTTCACTAAATCTTGATATATTTTGACTAATAGTTCCCTCAAAAAGCTCTATATCCTGAGGCAAGTAACCTATATATTTTCCTAGGTCAACTTTGTCCCATTGATAAATATCCGCTTTGTCAAGTCTAGCTTTTCCAGCGACTAAGGGCCAGAGTCCTAAAATTATTCTAGCTAAAGAGGATTTTCCAGCAGCACTCGGTCCTATTATTCCCACAACATCGCCTTTATTTATCTTCATAGAGATACCTCGAATAGATGGCTGTTGTGCATTTGGTGGAATGACGACTACGCCCTCAAGGAGGATTTCACCATGAGGTGCTGGGAGCTTCATGTGCTCTTTATTTTTTGGAAAATTTTCTAATAATCCTTCTAATCTCTCATACGATGTTCTCGCACTACTAAAACCTTTCCAGCTAGCAATCATCAAATCAAGTGGAGCTAAAGCTCGACCCATGATGATGGAAGCTGCTATCATCATACCAGGGCTGACTTCTGATTTTATTGCAAGATAGCCACCAAGTCCCAATATGAGTGACTGAAATAGCATTCTTAAACTTTTTGAGAGATTGGACCAAACACCAGCTTTGTTACTTGCATCTGTTTGTGCATTTAAATAAGAGTAGTATTTATCTCTCCAGATGTTATGAATATTTGCTTTCATGCCAAGAGCATTTACAACTTCTGCGTTTCTTAAATTTGAATCTACATACAAAGTAGAGGCTCTGTTCATGACATTTGCTTCTAATAATTTTTCTTTTGTGTCGTATTCATTGAGTAATGCAAGAGTTACCAAAACAATTCCTGCGAAAATAGCAAAATATCCAAACCAAGGATGAAACATAAAAAGAACTGCTATATATATGGGCATCCATGGTGCATCAAAAAAAGCAAAAAGAGCCTGACCTGTCATAAATTGTCTTATTTGTGTTAAATCATTCAAAGGCATTGAAGATGCCTTTCCTCCTTGCTTATTCGCCAAATCAAAAAGTGATTCAAAAACTCTTTTGCTTAAAAGACTATCAAGTTTATTTCCTACAAATACAAGTATTTTAGATCTTACAATCTCTAAAGTAGCCATTGTGATGAATAGAACAAGAACAATTAAAGTAAGCATTACAAGTGTTTCTAAACTTCTACTCGTCAATACCCTATCATAAAGCTGTAACATGTATAAAGATGGAACAAGCATGAGTAGATTGATAAATAAACTGAAAAATCCAACTATCATAAACGATTTTTTAGATTGCATTATTGCACTTTTGAGTTCATTCACTTTACTATTTTGATTTTTGTGTACTTGTGGCATGTGTATCCTTAGATATTATTTTGTATTTGATTCGCTAGTTTTTTTTGCTTTTGTCTGCATTCCACCCAAGAAAAGGATGGAACGAGAAAAAGAAAAAAGTTCAAAGAGATTAAGCAACATCCCCAAGAGCA
>Ga0154590_1052_pt2 | contig 18746 bp, 14 predicted proteins | sample RifGroF2_FD_116019 | JGI IMG/M metagenome (GOLD analysis project Ga0154590, IMG submission 116019) | Sulfurimonas sp. GWF2_37_8 | reverse complement strand
AGAATTATTTAAATTCTATGTATGAAATAAGGTTACCACTCCACACATCTGATGAGGGCGATATCGGAAGAGAGTTTTTAGAAGCGTTTCAAAACAACGACAGAGACATACCAACCATTCTTACAAGTTCAAAAATGCTAACAACTGGGGTAGATGCCAAAAATGTTAGAAATGTTGTTCTAACTGCACCCATCAAATCAATGACAGAATTTAAACAGATTATCGGTCGTGGTACGAGAGTTTTTGAGGGGAAAGATTTCTTTACTATTATGGATTTTGTCGGTGCTACAAATCTGTTTTACGACCCTGCGTGGGATGGGGAAGATTTACCCTCTAATGACGCTGGAGAAAAACAACCAAAAGAGAATGATATTACCCGTCATTCTGAACTTGATTCAGAATCTAAAGTATCAGAAGATAGACAGAAAAATGAAAAAGTAACGATTGACATCAAAGGCAAAAAACTCCGCGTTATCAACATAGAAACAACATATGTAGGTATGGATGGAATACCTTTAAAAACAGAGGACTACTTAGAGTTGCTCATAGGTGTTCTTGGTAAGTTTTATAATGATGAAGATGGATTAAGGGAGATATGGAGCAATCCAATCAATAGAAAAGATTTGTTAAACAAACTTCGTGAGATGCACATCGACGAATCTCAACTCAATGATTTAAAAGTAATCTTTGAAGCCAAGAATAGCGATATTTACGATGTACTCACGCATATATCGTTTAACTTAAACATCAAAACAAGAGCCGAGAGAGTCTTACATGTAGAAAACTCAGAGTTTGTAGAGAAGTTTCATAACGAAAAAGCCAAAGAGTTCATAGAGTTTATACTAAAACGGTATGAAAAAGATGGTGTCAAAGAGCTAGATGAGGACAAACTAGGCAAGTTAGTCGATTTGAGCGGACTTGGAACTGTGAGAGAGGTGGCTCGAAACTTTGGTGGAATACCTCAGATGAGAGAGGAGTATTTTCTTTTGCAGAGAGAGATTTATAGATGAGCGAAAAAAATGATAAAATGAGAACAATAAAAGGAGCTTCATTATGAAAGATATAGAACTTGATAATTTGGAAAAGTTAATTCCCTCACTTGCAAATGGTGCTATGCACAAAGCCTATCTTGATACTTTATCGGCTGGAAATAGCGTGCTAGAAGTTATAGACGGCGCTATATATGAAGTCTTTGCAGATGGAAGTAAAAAAAAGATTAAAGACGTTGCTCCATATATCAAAGTGGATATAAACCAAAAGATTATTTTAGGATGAATACTCCTCGATTACGGATGTTTGCAGGTCCAAATGGAAGTGGAAAAAGCACACTAAATAGCATTATCTCTAAAGAGTTACTTGGTGTATATATTAATCCTGATGAGATAGAAAAAGAGATAAATAAATTTAGTTTTTTAGATATGCTAAATTATAGAGTTACTACAAATGAAGAGGAGGTTATCTCCTTTTTTGAGAATCATCCACTTCTTGAAAAAGCCGATTTAACAAATGAATTATATTTGTTGAGATTTCTTGATAATAAAATTGATTTTTCAAATATGTTGATTAACTCATATTATGCCTCTATTTGTGCAGACTTTATTCGTCATCAACTTTTAAAATCAAAAATATCTTTTACATTTGAAACGGTTATGTCTTCAAAAGACAAAGTTGATTTTTTAAAAAAAGCACAAGAAGCAGGATACAGAACTTACCTCTATTTCATAGCAACGCAAGACCCAATAGTAAATATCTCTCGTGTAAACAACAGAGTAAAACTGGGCGGTCATAGCGTTCCGGAAGATAAAATAGTTAGTCGGTATTATCGTTCATTAGAACTATTGTCTGAAGCCGTAAAATATTCTACTAGAGCATATATATTTGACAACTCAAGTCAAGAAAAATCATGGATAGCCCAGATAAACAATGCAAAAGAGTTTGAGTTTAAAAGTGAAACTATCCCACAATGGGTTGACAAATACCTACTCAAAACAAAACAGACATGTTAGTTGATTTGAACGGGTTTGGAACTGTTAAGGAATTTGCAAAGGGAGATTTATAGATGAAGTTTTTAAAATTTATACGAATTGAAGATTTATTTGACTACAATTTTGGCAACACACCTCCTCCACCTCTTTACAATGTGCCAACGAGGGGGTCTTCTTTATGAATAACCTCCAAGAACAACTCCAAAATATAAAAAATCAAGAAAATGGATACGTTAAAAGTCATAAAACTTTTGATGAACAATTAAAAATCTTAAAAGAAAGAGATTTGATTATATCAAATGATAAATATGCCGTCACAAAATTAAATCACATTAACTACTATAGACTAAGTGCATATTTTTTACCGTTTCAGTACAAAAAAGAGTCTGAAAATAAAAACAAATTTTTACCAAACACTGCTTTTGAAGATGTGGTCAAGCTTTATTATTTTGATACTGAACTGAGAAAGATTATCTTTGAAGCCATAGAGAGTATAGAGATATACTTTAGAACACAAATAGCTTATCATCATTCCTATCAGTATGAACCTTATGGATATTTGGATCAGAAAAATTTTCAAACAAATCAAGAGTTTTATGACAAAATCATCAAGACACTCAAAGATGAGACGGGGAGAGCCAATGAAGAATTTGTTTCTCATTTTGAAGATAAATATAAAACAAAAGATTTACCGATTTGGACTTTGGTAGAAGTCATATCCTTTGGAACTTTGTCCAAAATGTATAGTATTTTGAAAACAAATGAGCAAAAAAAGGTAACATATCAGCTTCGAGATATCAATAACACAGTTTTTAAAAACTGGCTTCATTCATTGTCAGTTTTACGAAATATATGTGCTCACCACAGTAGATGTTGGAACAAAACATTGGGCGTAAAATTTGAAGTACCCAATAAACTAGAAAGTTTTAAAAAAATAAACAAAACAATCATAGATGAAAAAACCAATCTAACAAGCACCATCTACATGAATGACAAAGTATTTTTTGCTTTGAGTGTTATAGAGTACATATTGGCTTGCATAGGCGAAGATGAAGTTGAGTTTAAAGAAAAGATTAAACAATTGCTTCAAAAATATCCACATGTAAATAAAAATGCGATGGGGTTTGTAGATAACTGGGAAGAATTGGAGATGTGGAGATGAGTATTTTGAATTATAGGGGGAGATATATTGATGAAAAAGTTAAAAATTTCAGGATGCAAAGTAATTAATCAAATATTGATTTTCAGTATTCAGTTTTTAAAAAGAAAACAACTAAAAGTCATTGAAAAATTTGGTACATCCTTAATCAACAATCCAGATAAATATGAATCACTCATCCCAAATGAAAATGCAGACATAGGCAACCAGTATTCAGACATGCTTCAAGTTGCACTTGAGACACCAAAAAATAATAATATTGCAGTTACAGGTACTTATGGTTCTGGAAAAAGTAGTTTTTTAAGAACCTTTGAGAAAAAGCATAAAGAATGGGAATATCTCCATATTTCATTAGCAACTTTTGAAGATTTAGAAAAAGAAATTGAAAATCTCAAACCTGAACCTATACAGCAAACACAAGGCAAAGAAGGTCAACCAACACTTGAAGATAGAATCAAACCTAAACAAGACAAATTGAATCAAATTTTAGAAAAAAGTATTTTGCAACAAATTTTCTATAAAGAAAAAGATAAAACTATTCCTTTTTCAAGATTTAAAAGAATCAATAATATCAAAAAAAGTTCTCTTATTTTACATAGCTTTTTTATCGGGATGTTACTTCTTTACTCTCTTGCTATTTTTTTACCAGAAAAAGTGCATCAATTTTTAATGTGTAATTTAAAAGAGCAAATTCTTGAATATCCATTTATCTCTTGGATAGTGTTTCTTATTTTAGGTTTCTATTTTTATAAAATTTTCCAATTTTTCATGAAATTACAAGTAAGCAAATTCAATATTAAAAGTGGCGAAATTGAAGTAAATAATAGAGATAAAACATCAATCCTCAATGAGCACTTAGATGAAATTTTATATTTTTTTGAAGTTACTTCCTACGATGTAGTCGTCATAGAAGACTTAGATAGATTCGGAAATACAGAAATATTTATCAAGTTAAGAGAATTAAATACTCTCATCAGCAATTCAAAAGATATCAATAGACGAGTACGATTTGTCTATGCAATCAAAGATGATATGTTTAAAGATAAGGATAGAACAAAATTTTTCGATTTTATTATTCCGATTATTCCATATATCAATTCTTCTAGTTCATTTCAAAAGATAAAAGAAAAGTTTGAAAATCAAGAGATAGATATTGAGTTTTTAAGAAATCTGTCTCTTAGAATAGATGATATGAGATTGTTAATCAATATAGCAAATGAATATAAAATTTATAAACATAAGATTGGAAGTGAAAGGCTCAATAAAGAACGATTACTGGCAATGATAGTTTACAAAAACTTCTATCCTTCAGATTTTGCAGAACTTCATGTTAATCAAGGGAATGTATATGATATTTTCAATCAAAAGGCAAAATTTATCAATGATGAATTAGCTAAAAATAAAGAGCTACAACTTAACAAAAGTAAAGAGATTAGTGAACTAGAATACAAAATTAGTCTTGAAAAACAAAAATCGATTGAAGAATTGAGAATGGTGTATATTTTGAAAATATTTGAAAAAATAAACCTAAATCATTTTTATATTTCAAATACTCAATATTTATTGAATAATATAAATAATCTCATTAGAGATGATGTTTTTGAAATAATTAAAGAATCAGAATTTAAAAATCATAATTCATCTTATTATAATGCAGTTACTTCATTCAAAAAGATAGAAGATGAAGTAAATGAGCTTACTTATGATGAAAGAAAAAAGTTAATTATTGAACATCCAAATCAACAACTTGAACAACTAAAAATAAATTTGCGGTCATTAGAAAATAATGCAAATAAAATCAAAAAGTATGAGATAAATCAAATCGCTAAACTTGAAAATAGTACGATTTTTGAAAAAATAGAAAAAGAAAGCTTATTGAAATTTTTAATTAGAGATGGATTCATTAGAGAAGATTACTACGATTACATTTCTTACTTTTTCTCTGGAAGTTTAACATTAAAAGATAAAGATTATGTGTTGTCGGTAAAAGATGACAAACCGCTAGAATTTGAGTACTCACTTACAAACATAGATGAAATAATTAAAAACTTAACAACTAGAGGGTTTGAATCTAAAGCTGTTCTAAACTTTTCTCTATTAGATTATATGATAGAGAAAAATATACGAGATGAAAAGTTTGATTCTTTTATGTATAACCTAACAGATAATAGTAGTTCATCTAAAAAATTCATTTTGTCCTTTATTTTACTCACCAAAGAGCAAAAGAAATTTATTAACCTCATTGCAAAAACATTTAAAAATATTTGGCCTTATATTTTCAAAGAGTCACAATTAACACTTGAAACACAAAAAGAGTATTTTCAAATCTTTTTAAAAACTTTAGATAAAGAGGCATTGTTATCACTCAATGTAGATGATTCTATTAAAGTTTTTATTGAAGAGAATTCGTATATTCCTCAGCACAATTCCGATAACGATAAATTTGAGTATCTGCTTTCAACACTTTCCGTCAAATACAAAAAATTTAACCCTGATTATTTGCAAAACAGTGATTCTTTGATTGCTACCTACATATTTGACAATATGCTATTTGAAATTAATCAAAAAATGATTGAGCACTATATTGAGCATTTACATTTAGGTGATGAAATCAAAAATGAATTATCAACTTCAAACTACACTACAATCAACCAACATGCCAACGAACTTTTAAAGTATATTAACTCAGATATCAATACATATATAAAAAATGTGTTTTTAAAGATTCCGTCAAACACTCACGAATCAGAAGAAGTGATTGTAAATCTTTTGAATAATCAAGATTTGGATTTACAATATAAACTAGAAATAATAAAAAAAGAAGAAACAAAAATCAATGACATTGCAACTCTTCCAAGTGACCTTTGGCTTGATGTGCTACGAGAGAATAAACTCATAGCTATTTGGGATAATTTATTGCATTTCCACAAGAGCAAAGATGAACTGGATGATGTTTTGATAAACTTTTTAAATCAACATGACAACTACAAAAAGCTTGGCGAACAAAAAATGGATAATGAAACACTTTTTGGAAAAGAACTTTTACAAAAATTTTCAAGAGTGCTGTTAAAAGAAAGCAGAGTTATAGATGAAGCATATAGTTATCTAATCCAAAGTATTATTTGGCGATTTACTGATTTGAATATGGATTTATTGTCAAGTGCAAAAGTTGAAATGATTTTAAATCACAAAAAGATTTCTCTAAATGCAACAACACTTAATAGTTTGAAAAAAAATTATCCTGAAAAGCAAATTATATTAATTGAAAATTTCAAGGATGAATTTTTTAAAACACACAATGAACTTCCATTAGATGAGAATAACTATATTCAAATTTTAAAGTCAGAAAAATTTATTAATGAAGAAAAAATTTCATTAATTGAGACGATGGATTTTATATTGTTGGAAAGTGAAGAACTGGTACATAAAATTATTGCTTTTTATATAAATATTGACGATAAGATTTCAGAAGATTTATTTGATAAATTATTTGAAGCTAGCGACCGTGATAATGCGTTAAAGATACTAACAAAACAAATTCCACAATTAGATGATAGTAAGATTTCGTCTTATTTAAATCAGTTTGAAGGACAAGTATGCAGAGTTAACAGAAGTAAGTAGAAAGCTCTTGAAAATGCCTAATAATGATATTAATAAAAAGCTTTTGACAACGTTGGAGCTGAAACAGTATATTCGTTCAAAAGATATCCTTAATAATGAAATAAAAGTAAATCGGAGAATAAAAATAAAATGACCCCATTTGTCTCAAAACCTTTACCCCTCCAAAAAGAGATAGAAACCCAAAAAGTTCTAAAAAAAGCCATCTCAGCAAATAGAGCTTTGGCAAACTTAAATGGTGTGGCTCGTATTATCCCAAATAGTGCGATTCTCATAAACTCTTTAGTTCTTCAAGAAGCAAAAGATAGTAGTGAGATAGAAAACATCATCACAACTCACGATGAGCTTTATCGTGCAAATCTTGATATAGAGAGTGTGACTAACGAAGCAAAAGAGGTGCAAAACTACAAAGAGGCACTTTTGAGAGGGTTTACACTCGTTAAAGATACAAAGTTACTTCTTAAAAAACACATTGTCGAGATACAAGGTGTTTTAGAAAAAAATGATGCAGGAGTGCGTCGTCAGAGCGGAACCGTTCTAAAAAATGCACAAACCGACGAAGTGATTTACACTCCGCCACAAGATTACGAAATCATTCAAGAGCTTTTGACAAATCTTGAAAATTATATCAATGAACCAAATGATATAGACCCACTTGTAAATATGGCGATAATTCATCATCAGTTTGAATCAATCCATCCTTTTTATGACGGCAACGGCAGAACTGGAAGGATTATAAATATTTTGTATTTGATTTTAAAAGATCTGCTTGATATCCCAGTTTTATACTTAAGTAGATATATCATTACTCATAAAGCTGATTATTACAGACTTCTTCAAGATGTGCGAACCAAAGACAGTTGGGAAGAGTGGATTTTGTATATGCTTGAAGCGGTGGAGCAAACATCACTTGAAACAATAGAGCTTATAAATAATATCAGTAATTTGATGATAAAAACTCAAGATACGATTTCTGGAAAATTACCAAAAATTTATAGTAAAGATTTGGTAGAGATACTTTTTATGCACCCATATACAAAGATAGAGTTTTTGGTGGATAGGTTAAATATTACAAGAAAAACAGCATCAAAATATTTGAATGAACTTGAGAAAATAGATATATTGAAAAATATTCAAATCAAAAATAGTAAATATTTTATAAATGTAGAGCTATTTGATTTATTAAGAAAGGGGATATAGGTAAAATTTGTAAAAATTTACTTATACTTTATTATATATGAGTAAAAAAGTAAGAAATTTACCCATAGGTTTAAACATATGTCAAAAAAACAGCAAAATTTACACATAGCTCAAAATACATGTCAAAAAAATAGAAAAATCTTTACATGTAGTGGCTAATATGTCAAAAAAACGAAACAATTTACACACTATAAAAGGCAAAACTTGGAAAGCAAAATAAATAGAATAACAGACATATTAAGAAGAGATGACGGGATTAGCGGTGCTATGATGTACACGGAGCAGATTTCTTGGATACTTTTTTTAAAATTTTTAAGTGATTTGGAAGACTCAAAGGCTGATGAGGCGCAACTTATCGGGCAGGAATATATCTATATTTTGGATGATAAGTTTAAGTGGAGCAATTGGGCTTGTCCTAAAAAAGATGGGAAAATTGACCTGATAAATGCTAAGAGCGGTGAAGACCTTTTAGAGTTTACAAATAAAGAGCTGTTCCCTTACCTTAAGGGATTTAAATCAATTACCCAAGACCCAAAATCTATCAAGTATAAAATCGGTGCTATTTTTGAATTTTTAGACAATCGTATCGCCAATGGACATACTCTTAGAGAAATATTGGACATCATAGATGTTATGGACTTTCATAATCAAGCGGATTTATTTCAACTCTCCATTATCTATGAAAAACTTTTAAAAGATATGGGCAGTGACGGCGGTAACAGCGGTGAGTTTTATACTCCTCGTCCGCTTATCAAAGTTATGGCTGATGTAGTCAATCCTCAAATCGGGCAGAGTATATATGACCCTGCTGTTGGTTCTTGTGGATTTCTCATAGAAGCTTACCGTCATATCCGCTATGTAGATGAAAAGAGCAACAAACAAAGAGAATTATCAACAGAGCAGTTAAAGTTTTTAAATGAAGATACATTTTTTGGAAATGAAAAAACGCCTCTCTCTTATGTCATGGGTGTTATGAATATGATACTTCACGGAGTCGAATCGCCAAACATTTCAAAAAACAATACCCTTACAAAAGACATACGAGGCTTGGAAGAAAAGGACAGATTTGACTGCATCTTGGCAAATCCTCCTTTTGGCGGAAAAGAGAACGACAGCATCCAACAAAATTTCCCTATCAAATCTAATGCTACCGAGTTGCTGTTTTTACAACACATGATGAACTATCTTAAACTTGGTGGCAGATGTGGCGTAGTTATTCCTGAAGGTGTTTTATTTCAAACAAACAATGCTTTTGCTTCAGTTAAACAAGAGCTTTTAGAGCGTTTTAATGTTCACACGATACTTAGTTTGCCATCAGGGGTATTTTTGCCGTACAGTGGCGTTAAAACAAATGTACTGTTTTTCGATAGAAACGGCTCGACCTCGGAGATATTTTATTACGAACTTAGTCCCTCATCGAAACTTACGAAAAACAAACCCATCAACAATGACCATTTCAAAGAATTTTTGTCCGTATGGAAAGATAGAACCATCACAGAAAACAGTTGGATTGTAAATATTAACGACATAAAAGAGTTTGATATATCAGCAAAAAATCCCAATAAAAATGAAGCAATAGAACATAAATCACCGATTGAGTTGGTTGAAAATATCAAACTCAACAATAACGAAATAAATGATTTGATGGATGAGATTGAAGCTATTTTGATTGGGAAAGAGTTAAATGAAAAAGTTTAATGAATGGAATGAAGTCAAAAAAGAGACTGAAGTAACAAATAAATATCCCTTGTTTAAAGAGCGTGAAATTTACAATACCAAGTTGGGTGAAAATATTGGTTTTGAACAAAGTGGCAAAGGCGATGAGTTTGTTCGTCCTGTTTTAGTTATAAAAAAATTAACAAAAGAGATGTTTTTCGGCGTCCCGCTTTCCACAACGCCTCGTGAGGGAAGCTTTTTTTACGGATTTGAATTTATCGCAGGTAAACACAGCACAGCACTTTTAGTACAAACAAGGCTTTTTAGCAGTCGTAGATTACTCAATAAAATTGGAATGATAAACAAGGATGATTTTAAAAATCTAAAAGAAAATTTGAATAATTTAATGTTTGACGGAGATTTTACCTCGCCGAGTAAATCAGCGAGTCGTCCCGAAGGAAATTGTAACAGCGATTATACAACAAATAAAATAAATAATGCAAGTAGTGATAATGAGTGAATTATATAATCTTCCTAATGGGTGGGAATGGACATCAATTGCTAAAACAGTTTTAAAAACAGAAAATAAAAATCCCTTAGCAGAACCAAACGTATATTTTACGTATATAGATATTTCATCAGTTGATAATCAAATGTATCGCATCAAAGAACCAAAATATCTAATCGGGCACGAAGCACCAAGTAGAGCGAAAAAAGAAGTTTTTATAGATGATATTATTTTTGCAACGACCCGACCTAATTTGAAAAACATTGCAATAGTTTTAGATGATTATGAAAATCCTATCGCTTCGACAGGTTTTTGTGTACTTAGAGCACAAGAAAATATTGATAGTAAATTTTTATTTTATTTCTTATTTACTAACGATTTAAGCGAGCAAGTAGAGGCTAAAATCAGAGGTGCTCAATATCCAGCCATCTCTGATAAAGATTTAATGAGTTGTGTTATTCCTCTCCCTCCACTCCCAGAGCAACAAAGAATAGTTTCCAAATTGGATTTACTCTTTGAAATAATAGATAAATCAATAGCCCTACATCAAAAAAATATAGATGAAGCTAATGTATTTATGGGAAGTGTTTTGAATGATGTTTTTGGTGAGCTAAAAATCAATAAAACAATTCCACTAAAAGATATTACAACAAAAATTGGAAGCGGTGCAACTCCTAGTGGTGGGCAAAAAGCATATAAAACCAAAGGTATAAGTTTAATTAGAAGTATGAATGTTCATGATTATGGTTTTAGAACAAAAGGACTAGCTTTTATAGATGATAGTCAAGCAAAAAAATTAAACAATGTAGCTATAGTAGAAAATGATGTATTGCTTAATATTACTGGTGCTTCAGTTGCTCGTTGTTGTATAGTAGATAAAGACTATTTACCTGCAAGAGTCAATCAACATGTTTCAATTTTAAGATTAAAAGATGGAATGATTCCTAGTTTTTTACATTATTATTTAATTAGCCCATCAATAAAATCAGATTTACTCTTTAGCTCCTCTGGTGGTGCAACAAGAGAAGCTATTACAAAAAGTATGCTTGAAGAATTTCAGGTTCCCGTTGTATCACTTTCTATTCAACAAAAAACAGTCAAATATCTGAATGAAATCTCACAAAAAATAGAAAAAGTCAAATCAGTTCAAAAAGAAAAAATGGCAAATCTCAAAGCATTAAAAGCTTCTATTTTAGATAGTGCATTTAGAGGTGCTCTTTAGTTAACTGTAAATAATGAAGCATTTTTGATTCCATCTTCGCTAATTTTTTTAATTGATTTTTTACTATAATTGACGAAATTATAAAAAAAGGAGACTCAAATGGCTGTTAAACATATTAATGAAAATGCAAAAGAAGAGAGTGGCATTTTGTTGTCTGGTGCTGATGCAACAAAAGTTTTTTCAATGTTTAGCGACAACAAGTCTTCTAAATGCATTCAAGAAAAAACAGACAAATTAAAATTCTTGATTTTTCTACAAAAAAACCTTTTCCTTCCGCAAGCTAAAAGCTTTTAATGCCCTCAATAATTAGTCTTGCAGATATTTCAAGAAGTAAATTTGATAGACTAAAAAAGAACTTTTCTTGTGAAAGTGCAGAACTTGAAAGACATATTAAACAGTATGCTTTCAATCATCAAAAAGAAGGCTTATTCCAAACATATTTTATTTGAGAGTGTAAAAATAACGAGACTATGTGTTTTTCATGGTTTCTGCAATAAAGGTATTGGAACTATTTTAATGACTTTTGCCAATATTTTAGCAGTAGAGCAACAAAATAAAATTGGCTGTAGAGCTTTGATTGTAGATAGTAAGCCAGAAGCGGTTGAATTTTATAAACATTCTAAAACTTCGATATTCCATCCAAACGCAGTAAAAATATTTTCGAATGTTTTGTCAAACGCAGCTGTAAATGTCATCGTGTCGTGTGTGTAGGGATGTTTTATAGTGAGGGAATTTGCATGGAGCAGCAGTCTATGACAGTCAAAATTTTCTCTTATAAATTTGTTATGTTCGCCTCTGCCATAATTCGTATCTCCTAAGATGTGATGTGAGATATGTTTCATATGGCGTCTGAGTTGATGTTTTCTACCTGTTTTTGGCAAAAGTTGCACAAGAGAATATCGCGTTTTTTCATAGCGTCCTAATGGGAGATTTAGTTCTACCTGAACTAATGTTTTGTAGTGTGTGAACGCAGTTTCTGGTTCTTTATCCTGCGCTGCGTTTTTATCCGTCATCTTATCATGCTTCACACTCAAAGCATAATCAATTTCACCTTGCTTATCTGTATATCCACGAACAACCGCTAAATAGGATTTTTCGATACTATGTATCTCGAACTGCCGCCCCATCAGCTGAGCCGTATCGCTATCAAGTGCAAACAAAAGAACTCCCGAAGTCGGTTTGTCTAGTCGATGCACAGGATAAACCCACTGCCCTATCTGATCACGCAGCATCGCCATAGCAAAATAAATTGCATCTTTATCTATCATTGATTTGTGTACCAAAAGTCCACTTGGTTTGTTAATAGCAACAAGATAAGCATCTTGATATAAAATTTCTAGTTTATAATTATTCCACATGCAAGATTTTACTATAATAGCCCTATGAAAAAAGCCAATTTACTCAAAAATATACCCACAAACCTCAAAGAAGAACTCTTTGAAGAGATACTTTCACATGAGCACATCAAGATAGAGCGTATAGTTTCAAAAGGTCATACTTCACCACAAAGCGGCTGGTATGATCAGGAAAACAATGAATGGGTGTTGGTTTTACAAGGAGAAGCAATCCTTGCGTTTGAAGATGGAGAAATACGGCTAAACGCAGGAGAATATTGCAACATCCCTGCTCATGTAAAACACCGAGTCGTATGGACACTCCCTGCTCATGAGACAATTTGGCTAGCTATTCACTACTAAAAAAAGTCTATTTTGCGTCGCGTTTTGTTGTTTTTCTTTTTTTCTTTGTCACTGGTTTGACAAAAGATTTTGTAGGTGTTTTAGACTCTTGTTTTGGACGAGCATTGGATGAATGGCGTTTTGGATTTTTTCTCTGAAACTTCACTTCAGGTTTTTTATGCTCATTTTTGAGTTTAAGTTCTTCTTGGTCTTTACGTCTGATAGTCGGATCGGGTTCAAAACCTTCTACGACTTCCTGTGGTATTTTCATCCCGATAACTCTTTCAATATCTTTAATATCAAATTTTTCATAAATATCAAGCAAAGAAATCGCTTCGCCATCGCGTCCTGCGCGTCCTGTTCGCCCTACTCTATGCACATAATCCTCAGGAACTGAAGGAAGTTCATAGTTGATAACATATGGGAGTTCTTCGATATCAAGTCCACGAGAAGCGATATCTGTTGCCACTAAAACACGAATTTCTCCTGCTTTGAATTGTGTAAGCGTTTTCATACGATTTGCAATTGTTTTATCCCCATGAATAATCCCGCATTTAAGACCATCTTTTTGAAGTTCCAGTATAAGCGTGTCCGCACTTGCTTTTGTGCGTGTAAAGACTAAAACCTGAGGGAAGTTGCGTGAACCTATGAGATAGGCTAAAAGTGCCGCTTTTTTGTCAGTATCTACAAGATATGCCACTTGGTTTATCGCATCTACCGTTGAGTTTTTCTTGGATGTTTCGATAAACGCAGGTTTTGTAAGTACAAGTTTGGAGAGTTTTCGAACCTTGTCACTGTATGTTGCTGCAAAAAGTAGTGTCTGATGGCGTTTTGGAAGCATCGTATGAACTTTACGTATATCTTTAGCAAATCCCATATCCAGCATTCTATCCGCTTCATCAAGAACAAATACCTCGATACCTGAAACATTTAAACCTTTTTCAACATGTTCCAAAAAACGTCCTGGAGTTGCGATAATGATATCTGTACCTTTTTTAAGTGCGCGTTGTTGATTTTCAAGGTCTTTACCACCAACCAATATTTCACACTGTACATGCATATGTTTGGAGTAGTTTTTGATATCTTCATATATTTGTATGGAAAGTTCACGTGTTGGAGAGAGTATGACAGCTTTGATGGCTCTCTCTTGTGAGCTCTCTACATTTCGTAGTTTTTGCAACAAAGGAAGCGCAAACGCAGCTGTTTTTCCCGTTCCTGTCTGTGCAGTAGCAAAAATATCACTTTTTGCAAGAACTAAAGGTATAGCTCTTGTTTGTATTGTTGTAGGATGTTCGTAGCCCAACTCTTCTATCGCTCTAAGAAGTGGCTTGATTAGCCCTAATTTTTCAAATGACATATATGCTCTTTTTTAAATAATATGTGCAATTTTAGCATACAATTACCCACCCTGCCCTTGATATCACCGAAAGTACACATTATTTTTGCATCACGTTTGAATTTAAAAGTTTTTTTGATATTATTTGTCACTTTTATATCACGATAAAATTATTAATTTTTCAATCGAGGTGCTTTTGTTTTATCATTTTCTTCAAAAACTCCTTACTCTTGGTGTCTCAAATGAGGACAGCGAAGCTTTACGATTGAAAAAAATGTCTATCACTATGCTACCGCTTATTATTGGACCTGCGGGCTTTTTGTGGGGTCTTGTCTATTTCTCGTTTGGTCATTTTGTTGCAGCTGCTATTCCTATGATTCACACATTTTTTTCCATTCTTGGACTTTGGCATTTTCATAGAACAAAAAATATTGTATTTTTACAAAAAACGCAGCTTTACCTCACACTTTTATTGCCATTTTTTCTTATGTGGTCTTTAGGCGGTTTTGCACAGGGAAGCGTTGTGATGATTTGGGCGTTTTTCGCACCTGTTGCAGCGATGATATTGAGCAAAAATACCAAATCTTATTACTGGTTTTACGCCTTTTTAGTTCTTGTGATTTTTTCGACACTTATAGATCCGTGGCTCATGCGACACAACCAAAATCCTCTTCCTGAATTTATAGTAGAAATTTTCTTTTTCCTTAATATCGCGGCGGCTCTTTCAGGTATATATTTTCTCATCAAACACTTCATAAATGAAAATGAAAAAAATGCACAGGAGAAACTTCATCTCAAAAATGAAATCCTCAAACAACATACTACACAACTCTTTGACAATCTCTCTTATTTACAAAGCTACAAAGACACCATCGACAAAAACCTGATAGTCACACGAACAAATCCAGAGGGAAAAATCATCTTTGCCAATGATAATTTTTACAAAATTTCCGGCTTTACTCCAGAAGAAGTTATAGGAAAAACACACAGTATCATACGCCATCCCAATAATGCCGATACACTGTATAAAAAAATGTGGACGACCATCACATCTAAAAAAACATGGCAGGGACGCATACAAAACATGCGTAAAGATGGTACAGGATATTGGATAGAGACAACAATTGCGCCTATTTTCAACAGAGATGAAGAGATAGTTGAATATCTCGCTATTCGTCATGACATCACAAAACTCATCAGACATCAGGATGAACTTACTCAAATGCTCTACACGGATCAGCTCACTTCTCTTGGTAACCGAAATGCACTTATCAAAAAATTAAAAAGTGAAGATACTTTTTCTCTGATGCTTATCAATATCGACAGATTTAGTCAGGTCAATGATCTGTATGGATCAAGTTTTGGAAATGAGGTACTTATCGCTTTTAGCCGCAGACTCAAAGATTCGATAGCTCAAAATTATCAGTGTGAACTTTACCGACTCAACGGCGATGAATTTGTGATGCTTTTTAAAGATTGCAACTCACTGCAACTTACACAAGAAGTTTATCGTATCAAAGAGAGTATCTCCTCGCAAGCGCTTATCGTGAAAGAACAAAATATCTTTTTGAATTTTTCCATCGGCGTATCACAAGAAAAAAATGAAGTCTTACTCTCTAGCGCAAATATGGCCCTTGAAGTTGCTAGACGCGAATCAAAAGATATACTTATCTATAATAGTTCACACGCACTCAACAAAGAGTATGAAAACAATATCCTATGGATAAAAAAGATTAAAGATGCTATTGCGGATGATAGAATTGTTATGTTTTATCAAGAAATTGTGAACACACATCAACGGAGCTGTAAAAAGTACGAAACACTTATTCGCCTCATAGATGAAGATAAAAAAGTCATCTCACCGTACTTCTTTTTGGAAATCGCTAAAAAAGCAAAACTCTATCATGAACTCACAAAAATAGTTATCAGAAAAAGTTTTGAAACCTTTGAAAAAAGCGAACATGAGGTCTCTATTAACATTACAATAGATGATATTTTCAATGAAGATATCAAAAAGTTCATCTACAATTATGTGCAAAACTCTCCCGCTTCCAAGCGCGTTACATTTGAAATTGTAGAGACTGAAAATATTGAAAACTTTCAAATCGTAGAAGAGTTCATCACAAAAGTCAAATCTTTTGGCTGCAAAATAGCCATTGATGATTTTGGCACTGGATATTCAAATTTTGAGTACCTGATGCGTTTACAAGCGGATTTTATCAAAATAGACGGAAGTATCATCAAAGAGATTTTACATGACAAAAAATCAGAACTCATAACCTCAGTCATCGTTGCCTTTGCAAAAGAGCTGCAGATAGAAGTTGTAGGTGAATATGTAGAAAATAAAGAGATATATGAAAAACTGCAAGCTTTGGGAGTACAAAATTTTCAAGGCTACTATTTTCATCAACCTAGTATAACTTTAGAATAAAAAACACTTTCAAAAGGGATACATTAGTTACGAATGTTCGGAAATATTGGTGCAGAGCTAAATAAGTCATTTTCTTTATCATTATCCCCATTTAGATATAATTCCACCAATGAAAAATCAGCCAAATTTTAAAGTCATATCACCCTATCAACCAGCTGGAGATCAGCCTACAGCTATAAAAGAACTCACAGATTCAATCAATAAAGGCAATCGTTACCAGACTCTTGAAGGTGTGACAGGAAGCGGTAAAACGCATACTATGGCGCGTGTCATAGAAAATGTGAAGATGCCGACTATCATCATGACTCACAACAAAACTTTAGCGGCTCAGTTGTACTCAGAGTTTCGTCAGTTCTTTCCCAACCATCATGTCGAATATTTTGTGTCGTATTATGATTATTATCAACCTGAAGCTTACATCCCGCGTCAAGATCTTTTTATAGAAAAAGATAGTGCTATAAACGATGAGCTGGAGAGGCTGCGTTTATCTTCTACTGCAAATCTTTTAAGTTATGATGATGTTATTGTTGTTGCTTCCGTCTCTGCAAACTACGGTCTTGGAGACCCTGAAGAGTACGAAAATATGGTGCAGTCAGTAGCATTAGGAGACAACATTCCTCAAAAGAAACTCTTACTGCGTTTAGTAGAAATGGGTTACAGCAGAAATGACACTGCGTTTGACAGTGGACATATTCGTGTAAATGGCGAAAGTATTGATATTTATCCTCCCTATTTTGAGCAAGAAGCTATCCGGATAGAGTTTTTTGGAGATGAAATAGAGTCTATCTACACCTTTGATATCATCGACAATAAAAAGCTTGAAACGCATAAGCAATTTACAATCTATGCTACTTCACAGTTTAGCGTTTCACAAGAGAAAATGTCTCTTGCTATCAAACGTATCGAAGAGGAGCTTGATGAACGACTTGCTTACTTTCAAGAAAACGGAAAACTACTAGAGTATCAAAGACTCAAACAAAGGGTCGAGTTCGACCTTGAAATGCTTCAGACAACAGGAATGTGCAAGGGCGTAGAGAACTACTCACGCTTACTTACAAACAAAAAGCCAGGAGAAGCGCCATATACACTACTAGACTACTTTGAACTTCATCACAAAGAATATCTCGTCATTGTAGATGAGTCTCATGTTTCACTGCCCCAGTATCGCGGGATGTATGCAGGCGATAGAGCCAGAAAAGAGGTTTTAGTCGAATATGGTTTTCGTCTTCCAAGCGCACTTGACAATCGCCCACTCATGATAGATGAATACATCAACAAAGCACCGCATTACCTTTTTGTCTCGGCAACACCTTCTGCGTATGAGCTTGAACTTTCAAGTATCACGGCATATCAAATCATCCGACCAACAGGTTTGCTTGATCCTATCATTGAAATAAAACCATCAGACAATCAAGTCGAAGATATCTTTGACGAGATCAAAAAAATCACTCTCAAAGATGAAAGAGTGCTCATAACTGTTTTAACAAAAAAAATGGCTGAAGCGCTCACAAAATATCTTGCGGATCTTGGGATAAAAGTGCAATATATGCACTCTGATATCGATACGATAGAACGCAACCAAATCATTCGTTCACTGCGTTTAGGAGAGTTTGATGTACTTATAGGTATCAACCTGCTTCGTGAAGGTCTTGACCTACCTGAAGTGAGTCTTGTCGCCATCTTAGATGCAGACAAAGAAGGATTTTTACGCAGTGAAACAGCGCTTATCCAAACTATAGGACGCGGTGCTAGAAACGAAAATGGACGTGTTATACTCTATGCCAACAAGATAACGGGTTCGATGCAAAGAGCTATAGAGAAGACAAATGCAAGACGTGAAATACAAGACAACTTTAACAAAGAGCATGGTATCACTCCAAAAACTACTAAACGCAGTCTTGATGAAAATCTCAAAGTCGAAGATTACAGCGGAATATACCAAAAACATAAAAAAA
>Ga0154590_1049_pt1 | contig 19602 bp, 22 predicted proteins | sample RifGroF2_FD_116019 | JGI IMG/M metagenome (GOLD analysis project Ga0154590, IMG submission 116019) | Sulfurimonas sp. GWF2_37_8 | reverse complement strand
GGGTGTCAAATACTTTACCAATCAGATAGATTTTTATGAAAAACGCAGCTTTATAGGCAATATTTTTTACAATAACGCAGGGATAAGCCGAGATGATATGGGGCTCAAAGCGGTTCTTGGAGCTATCCGTCAAATCCAACGAGAAATCCCTTTTATGGGACCAAAAGACAAATCCAAAATTTGCAACACAAACCTTGTAGAGTTTATAGAATTTGGCAATATGGTTGAGCTTTGTGAAATCATTTTGGTTTGTGCCATCAGCAGAAATGAGAGCCGTGGCGCACACTACAGAAGCGATATCCAAAAAAAGAATGATATGGCTTATAAAGCGCACACGATAACATGGAAAGAAGACGGCGTTTTGTGTGCCGACTTTATGGAGTAGAAGATGAAAGTACAAGTCAAAAGATATATCCGCGAGCCACAAAAAAAAGAGGCACTTTTGGAGTATGAAGTTGCTTTGCAAAACGCAACTCTCCTTGAGCTTTTGCAAGAGATAAAAACAAAACAGGATGCTTCTCTCTCTTTTTCTAGTGGCTGTAGAAGCAGTGTTTGTGGCAGTTGTTCGATGCGAGTCAATGGTAAAGAAGTATTAGCGTGCTCATATAAAGTTCAAGAGGGCGATGTGATAGAGCCTTTGAACAATGTTCCTGTACTTCGTGATTTGATTGTTGACATGAGTAATTCTTATGCATTTAATGCAAAAGCAAAAGCCTGGCAAAATTCTCTAAGTCATAGCATTTTACTGAGTCCTGAAGATGAAAAAATTAATGAGATTCAAAGTGATTGTATCTTGTGTGGCTCATGTTATAGTGCCTGCCCTGTTTATAGCGTTAACGAAGAGTTTTTAGGTCCATTTGCACTTACCAGAGTTTGGAGATATGTGAGTGACAAACGCGAGAGTGATAACAAAGACAAACTTGATGTTATACAAACAAACGGTGTTTGGGATTGTACACTTTGTAATGCTTGCACGATTGTTTGTCCGCAAAATATCTCAAGCAAAGCAGACATAGAAAAACTTCGCTCAAAATCTGTTATGGCAGGTTATGAAGACCCGAGTTTTGCTAACAGTTTCGGCGGTGGATTTAGCTTCGATGGAAGTTTGTTGTTTTAGAAATATGTTATAATCAACCTTATTGTTATAAAAAAGGGTTAGAAAATGGCAAAAGAATACTCGTTTGATATTAGTGCGAAAATAAATATGCAAAGCTTTAAAGATGCGATAAACCTCGTCGAAAGGGAAGTTGCAAACCGTTATGACTTCAAAGGCACTCCTTTTGAAGTGAACTATAAAGAAAAAGAGAAACAACTTGTGTTAGTGGCTTCAAGTGATAACAAACTTGACGCACTCAAAGATGTTGTTATAGCAAAGTTATTGAAACAAGGTCTCTCGTCAAAAGTTTTGGATGAGCAAAAAGTTGAAGATGCAAGCGGCGGAACAAGAAAAGCGACTTTTAAGATAGTTGACTATATCGAGTCCAAAGAGGCGAAAAAGATAACAGCGGAGATAAAAAATCTCAAACTCAAAGTTAATGCCCAGATAGAAGGTGACTCTATCCGTGTCAAAGGTGCTAAACTTGATGATCTGCAAACAGTGATCGCGACTATCCGTTCTATGGAGTGGGAAGCACCACTCGTTTTTGAAAATATGCGATAAGGGTTTCTCATGAGCAAGATGAGCGTAGCGGATGCAGCGGAGTATTTTGGCATCTCCAAAGAGGCAATCCACAACAGAATCCGAAGAGGCTCACTTGAGAGCGTACTTGAGGGCGATGTGAAGATGGTTCTAGTCGAAACAAAACCAACGAGCCAAACAAAAGTACAAAGTAAAAAACCATTCGTAAATGTTGTAAATGATAAGTATTACCAATTTTTAGAAGAACAAAACGTAAAACTGCAACAAAAAGTGGAAAAACTTGAAGATGAGACGCGAAGTCTCAGAGACCAAAAAGAGCAGATGCTTATCGAAGAACGTGTCAAGATAGAACAGATATATCGAGATAAAGATGAGCAGCTCAAAAATATTCTCGCAACATTTCAGTCACAATTTACTCTCTCTACCCCACAGCCAAAAAAGAATGAAACGGCGCTTGATGCGGAGATAGAAGAGGTGGTTTATCCTCAACAAAACGGGGTGATATCACTCAATAAATATCTCAAAGAACAAGTGTTCTCAAAAAAGAAAAGAAAAAAAATTCTAGAAAAATTTGACGCAAGAGCGACAAAAGAAGAACGTATAATCATCCTCGGTAAGCAATACTATATCGACCTAGAGAAATACAATTACAAGGATATTCTCTAATGCCTATTGTTTACTGATGTTATGCAACTCCTTAAAACTACGAAAACAAGCGAAGCGCTTTTTATAAAGACGAGCAGAAACTCTCTACACGATTTCTGCCATTTTCTTTCGCACTATAGAGTGCACTGTCTGCTAGAACAAGATACTTTTCTAGAAAACTTTTTTTGTAAAGATGTTCGGGATTGATATCCATCATCCCTATACTTACAGTGGCATAAATGGCTGCGTTTTCTATCATTAGTGGCATCTCTTGAAAACTTTTACGGATTTTTTCTAAAACAAAAAGACCTTTTTCTTTGTTGATTGCAGGAAGTAAAATAATAAACTCTTCGCCTCCGTAACGGATAATGATATCCGAGTTACGGATATTTTTTTTCACAACCTGCACAAAATAAGCCAAAATTTTATCCCCTGCAATATGCCCATAAGTATCATTGATATCTTTAAAAAAATCTAAATCACACATTGCAAGGATAAACGGTGAGTGTGTTGCCAAGGAGAGTTCATATTGGCTCTCAAAAACATTCTCCAAAGCTTGACGATTAAGCGCTCCAGTCAATGCGTCTTTGATAATACGTTTATTCATCAGGATATTATCTATAAGGGCAAGTTCCGTGCCGATACCCAGTGATATGAGTTCGCACTTTTCAAGGTAGTTGATGAGTATATGGTGTTCATTCATACCGATGTGGTCATAAATCTTTTTTGCAAAAAGATGCAGGCTTTCGTGGAGTTTTTGGATAGATTTGTATTTTGAGTTATTGTGAATAACTTTTTTTCCTTTTGTATGCAGCCACAATCCAAAATCGCATAAAGCATCATCAAGTTCGACAAAATCCTCTTTTTGCCCATTTTTAATCAAAAACGCAAGTTTGCTAAGCCATTTGAGATGAGACTCATAATGCGTGATGATATGCTTCTCCACAAGGTCTGATAAAGAGTTTATGCGTACATTGTTTGAAGATATAAGTTTGTTTGCGTAAGAGTGGAGGTATATAAAGGCGACTCTATCATTGACTTTCTTGATAAGCTCAAGAAGTGCTATAACCTGCATATATGTAGGATGTTGTGACATTTTCGCAATCAAAATACTTTTGAGCCCATAAATCTCATTTGCTACGATGACATAAGGAATAGAACATGAAACTTTGTAGTGCGCCAGTTCTTCAAAAGCGTCAAGAAGTTTTTTTTCATGAAAAGGAATGCTTAAGATACTAAGTATTCTTTTATAATACTCAGGAGTAAGCGGAACTTCTTCATCTTTTCTGTAATGGATGCAAGAGGTATATTTATCAATAAAGTCTTCCAAAATAACTTGATTGTGTTCTTTGAGAAAATCGGAAAAATCATATTTCATAAAGTCACTACTTTTGAGCGTTAAGCCTTTGAGATGGGTTATAGGGCACGAAAATGCCAGCCCCTCACCATCGCAAATTATATCAAGTTTATCTATGATATTGCGAATGGTTGCATCGATATATTTGAAAGGTGATGCTATAGCAATGGAAAGCGTGCCTTTGATAACAGGAAGCTTTTTGAAAAAAAGTTTTTTTTGGAGAGGTTTTAGGAGAGATAAATATAACTATGGATAAAATTTCACTCTTTCCTCGTGGACAATTGGGAGAGTGGTTGAATCCAGTCGCCTGGAACGCGGCCGTAGCGCAAGCTACCGTGAGTTCGAATCTCACATTGTCCACCACTTTTTTCCTCACATCTTTTGCATATTTTCTCTGATCACTTTCAAACACGGCACTTACAGCTGAAACAGCAGTATAAAATCCATGAAGTTTATTGTGCATTTACTACTCTTGCTTTGTGAACTTAAAGAGAGGATTGAGTATGAACTGCTCTTTGGATTTTTAAACTCCCTGTTTGATACTTTTGTATATTATCAGCCCGGAGTATGTTTAGCTATCAACACGACATTAGCAAGCGATTATTGGAGGCAAAATGATGAAAAAGATCTTGATGCTATTTTTGGTAACATTGAGCCTTATGGCAGGAGAAAATATGAGTATATATGAGTTTGGAGTAAAAGATATAGACGGCAAAACAGTGAAGCTTGAGAAGTATAAAGGTCGTGTGATGCTTATCGTCAATGTCGCAAGTCATTGCGGTTATACGGGGCAATACGCTGGACTGGAGACGCTCCATGAGCGATACGGCGATAAAGGACTTTCTATTCTCGGTTTTCCTTGCAATCAGTTTCTTTCACAAGAACCTGGGAGTGAAGAGGAGATAAAAAATTTCTGTTCAAGCAGTTATGGCGTGAAGTTTGATATGTTTTCCAAGCTTGATGTAAATGGCGTAAGTGCACATCCGCTTTATAGATTTTTGAAAAAACATGCTGGTGGCGTGATAGGGCTTGATATCATCAAGTGGAACTTTACGAAGTTTTTGGTCGATAAAGATGGAAATGTACTTCAAAGATATGCGCCTGCAACGACACCTGAGAGTATTGAAGAAGATATACAAAAGCTACTCGAATAATTTTTTTTATTCGTCGTGCATCCACATTTGATACACTTCAGTAACTGACTTACGCACTTTTATAAAAAGTGCGTAAAATACCCCTCATATAAACTTCTTACTTCCATCTCAAGAACGAAAAATTTTACGAGAGAGAAGATGAAGTGACATTTATTTTCTACGAACAAATTCTAAGTTTTACTATAATGTTGTAAATAATATAGGAGAAAAAAGATGTTAAAAGATTTGATATACGCAAGCATCGGTGCCGCAAGTGTTTTAAAAGAAAAAGTAGAAGAAGAAGTGAAAAAACTCGAAAATGAAGGCAAACTTAAAACGGGTGATGCAAAGAGTTTTTTAGAATCTATACAAACAAAAGGCAAGGAAGAAGAGATACGTGTCAAAGAGGAGCTTAAAACGGCTCTCAAAGAGGTTATAAATGAACTCGGATTGGCGACAAAAGCGGATCTTGAGAAACTCAAAGAGGATCTCAAATAAACTCTTTTTTCAAAAATCTCAGGTTTTATAGACCCATTCGGATTTATAGCGTTTTTGCTTTTTTACTCACTATTTATCTCGTGATAAAAAAGAAAAAAAGTTTTTTTGGATTCAAGCCGCTTCCTCCCAAAGCGCTTAAAAATGCCATCACGACTCTGGGGGCTAGTTTTATCAAACTTGCACAGGTGCTTGCTACACGTGCGGACTTTTTTGACAAAGAGTATCTTGATGAACTTAAAGAGCTACATGACCAACTCCCCTACATGAGCCGTGAAGACTTTACTTTTGTTTTTGAAGCTGCGTTTAGTGAGAGCGCTTTTAGAGATTTTGATCCTACTCCGATAGCATCGGCGTCCATCGGACAGGTGCATATCGCGCATACGCACGAGGGTGAAAAAGTAGCTCTGAAACTCCGAAGACGCTACATCAAAGAACAGGTTGTCGCAGATATTCGTATCATCAGTTTTTTTAACAAACTCTTCCGCCCGCTTTTTTCACACACGACAAAAAACTCCATAGAAGCCGTTGTGAATGAGTTTTCAAAGATGATACTACAAGAGGTGAGTCTCACACATGAGCTAGCAAATCTCATCAAATTCTCTGAGGTTTACAAACACAGCGGTGTGCGTTTTCCACGCCCTTTTACAAAACTTTGCAGTGACAATGCTATCGTCATGAGCTACGAGGAGGGTTTTCGTTTTGATGACAAAGAAAATATCTTCAAACATGAGATAGATTTTAAAGCTATCATCGCTAAACTTGTAGATTTTTATACGACGCAGATGCTTATCAAAGGCTATTTTCATGCAGATCCGCATCCAGGAAATCTGCTTGTGAGCAAAGAAGGTGAACTGATTTTACTTGATTTTGGCATGGTCAAAAGTGTACCTAACAACTCCCGTATCGCTATTATTGAGCTGATAAAATCCGCGAATGAGCAGGATTATGAGCGTTATATCGCAGCAAATAAAAAACTTGGCACCATCGCTTACGAAGCACCTGTTGCAGAGCTTGCTGCGTTTAGTGCCAAAATGTTTGAGATATTTTCCAGCGAGCATCTTAGCAGTGAGTCGATGCAAGAACTAGCTTTTGAGGTGCTTGAATCGACAAGAGATTTGCCGTTTAAACTTCCGAGTGACGCTATTTATATTCTCAGGGTGAGTGCCATCATCGAAGGACTTGGTACGACCTATATAGAAAATTTCAACGGGATAAAAGATATCTTGCCTATTTTGCAAAAGAATATCCCAAAGGCGCTTGGAGCCAAAGAGGGTATCTTTGAAGCGCTTGCGCAGGAGATAAAAGAGTTTCCTTTTTTGGTACAAGATATCAAATCCGCCATCAAAAAAATAGCCGCCAATGAGCTCAGTGTAGAGCTTTCAAACGATCAGCTTGAGTGGATAAAAAGAGATTTAAAGCAGAGTGTGAACTCCTATGCACTTTCGTTTGCGCTTATGTTCGGCGGTCTTTTTATACTTTTGTATGATAGAGAGCTTAAAGAGCTGGCTTTGGGAATTTTTATTTTTGGATTTGTACGTATTTTATATAAATAATCATCTTAGAGATACGGTATAATTGAAAGATGAATAAGCATAACAACACTCTAAAAACTCTTCTATGCGAACTTGATAGTCTCTCTCTTATCAAAGCTTTTGATATTGCCGTGGATCCTATCGTTATCACAACAACCAACTGGGATGAGGGGATAAAATTTCTCTATGTAAATAAAGCTTTTACGCGTGAAACGGGTTATACAAATGAAGAGCTTTTAGGAAAAAGCCCAAAAATACTTCAGGGTGCAAATACCGATAAAGAAGTGCTTACGAAACTAAAAAAAGATTTGCAGGCGGACAAAAACTTTAGCGGTCAAAACATAAACTACACCAAAGAGCAGCTTGAATATATCGTCAGGTGGAGTATTTCACCTCTACTAAACGCAGCAGGTGAGCTTATCGCATATATCTCATTTCAAAAAATCATCACCAAACTCGTCGCAATGCAAAATGAAAATTTTTTATTACGGTCTGTTGTGAAAAAAGCCCCTGGAATGATTTTAGTCACAGATACTATGGCAAATATCGTTTATGTCAATGATGCTTTTTGCCACAATATGGGTTATATGGAGAGTGAACTTTTAGGACAAAATGCCAGAGTGCTCAAATCAGGGAAGCAAAATAAAAACTTCTATACAAATATGTGGCATTCTCTTATAAAAAATGATTATTTTGAAGATGTTTTTCTCAACAAGAAAAAAGACGGAACACTTTTTTACGACAAGAAAAAAATCAACTCTATAAAAGATACTCAAGGGAATGTTTCAAACTATTTCAGCGTGAGTTATGATATCACCAAAGAACGCCGCGATGAAGAGAGAATGCGAGATGAAATATATACAGATGCACTCACAAAACTTTACAATAGAAAAAAATATGATTTGGCTTTAGATACGTACATGAGCGCTTTTAAGCAAAACGCAACTCCTTTTTCTCTTATCTTATTTGATATCGATTTTTTTAAAAATGTCAATGATACGTATGGACATGATAAGGGAGACTTTCTCCTCAAAGAGTGTGCTAGACTTGTAAAATCTCTGATGGTTCAGCAAAAAGATACACTTTATAGATGGGGTGGCGAGGAGTTTGTTATACTCACGAACAGAACACAAAGTGATGCCAATAACCTTGCAAAGATAGTGCGTGTCCTGATAAAAGAGCATGATTTTGAGGGAGTAAAAATAACGCTGAGTTTTGGGCTTGGAGAGATACACACAGATGCAGATAAAGAGAGTTTTTTCAAGCGAGTAGATCAGGCACTTTATGAAGCAAAAAAAGGCGGTCGCGATAAAATAGTCATAGCAAAAGAGTAAAAAAGGTACTTCAACAGTAGTTTCTTACTCCTAAGGTTTGGCTTACTCACATCTTTATATCAATATATGTTGATATATTAAAATAATTCTGCTACACTTTTGCAACTCAAAAAATTCTCAAAGAGGAGTATATCTCTTATGCTAAAAAATGTTTTAATTTTATGTACAGGAAACAGTTGCCGCTCTATCATGGCAGAGGCTCTTATCAACGCAAAACTCGGCGATAAAATTTTCGCCCAAAGCTCTGGTGTACGAGCAAGTGGAACGGTCAATCCGTATGCCAAAGCACTTTTGGAACAAAAAGGGTATTGGCTGGATACATATCATTCCAAACTTATAGATACAGTTTTAGATACTGCGTTTGACTTAGTGGTAACGGTGTGTGATCACGCTCATGAGACATGTCCGATGTTCCCAAAAGCGGTAAAAACGATGCATATAGGTTTTGAAGATCCAAGCGGCAAAGCAGAAAATGAGTATGAAAAAACACTCGTTCTCATAGAAAAAGAACTTCTGCCTCGCCTCCAAGCGGAGTTAAACATCTAATGTTTGATTGGTGGGAGAGACTCAGCGGGAGAGTTGTATTTGAGCTATTTACATTGCAAAGAGATTCACACTCTGGTGAAGCTTTACACTTTTTTCTCTATGATACACTCAAAATATTTATGCTTTTGGCCGTCATCATTTTTGCTGTAACATTTTTGCGTACTTACTGCAACACCGAAAAAGTACGCCTCTATCTTCAAGGCAAAAGTGAATTGAGCGGCAATATCTTAGCTGCACTTTTTGGGATTATTACCCCATTTTGCTCCTGTAGTGCCATCCCACTTTTTTTGGGTTTTATGCAAGCGCGTATCCCTATGGGTATCACCTTTAGTTTTCTCATCTCCGCACCACTCAACAACGAAATAGCTATCGCTATGCTTTTTGGGCTTTTTGGTATTAAAGTCACGGCTATTTACATAGGTTTTGGACTTTTTGTGGCAATTTTAGGCGGCTATATCATCGGTAAGCTGCGTTTAGAGTCGTATGTACTTATCCCAATAACGCCTATGCAAGGAGAGTTGGAAGATGTAAAGATTTCTCTAAGTATGATGCAGAGAATACGTGAGTCGTGGGAATATACGCTGGATATTTTCAAAAAAATCTATCTTTATGTTATTACCGGCGTAGGGATTGGTGCTTTTATCCACGGATATGTGCCTGCTGATTTTATCGCTGCTTATACAGGCGGCGATAGTTGGTATAGTGTACCTTTGGCTGTTTTGCTGGGGATTCCTATGTACTCAAACGCAGCGGGAGTTATGCCGCTCGTAGAGGTACTTACACAAAAAGGAATGTTGCTTGGCAGTGCGCTTTCATTTATGATGGCGGTTACGGCTTTGAGTTTGCCTGAGGCTATGATTTTATCACGCATTCTACATGTGCGACTTATCGCACTCTTTTTTACTATTGTTGGTCTAGGCATTATGGGCGTAGGCTTTATCTTTAATGCTATTTTATAGGAGAAAAAATGTTTCAAATACACAATACACAAAACGGTGTCAAAGCGATTTTAGGTGGCTTTAATGCTGCAGATTTACAAAAAAAAGTACAAGCGTGTCAAGAGGGAAAATGCGAATGTGAGTGTGACCCTTCTATGATGCAAAAGATTACAAGTATTGAGGTGCGTAGTGAAGCGCAAGGGGCATCTATCACGATAGAAGGCGATGTAAACGCAGCCGAGTTAGAACCTATGATGCAAGGGTGTCTCTTATGAAAATCGAAGTTTTAGGAACAGGTTGCGCAAAGTGTATAACACTTGAAAAAGTAGTCAAAGAAGCGGTGGCAAAAAGCGGAAAATTTGCACAAATTCTCAAAGTCGATGATATCATCAAAATCATGGAATACGGAGTCATGAGCACTCCAGGACTTGTGATAGACGGCAAGGTTGTGAGTACGGGTAAAGTGCTGAGTGTTGATGAAGTGTTAAAACTGATAAACTCCTAAGATGCCAGAGTTTATCACAACACTTCTAGAAGCAAACTCCGCACTTGTTTTCGCAGGTGCTTTTGGAGCAGGCTCACTTACGGCAGTTGCTCCCTGCTCACTTGTCTCCGTACCACTTCTAGTGGGTAGTTCAGTCACCCTCTCAAAAGATTTGAGCGGACGCAAAAAAGCACTCTATACCTATGCTTTTGCTACACTTTTTGCTTTAGGTGTGATGCTTAGTTTTTCTGTACTTGGTTTTGTCGTTGCAAAATTTGGCGGCTTTTTCTCTATTGCACCGCTATGGGCTTATCTGCTTGCTTCATTTGCAAGTTTACTTATCGGACTCTACGCATTTGGTCTTTTAGGTCAAGTGGATAAATCCGTTCTTATGGCAAAACTAATCCATTTTCGTCTTTTTGGCGGTTTTATTATTGGGCTTATTTTTGGACTTGTGAGCACGCCTTGCGCTTCGGCGCCGCTTGTTGCGATTATCGGTATCGCGGCAAATAGCGGATATATCTATGCCTATACGCTTATTTTGGTTTTTGCTCTTGGACACTCGATGCTTCTACTCGCCGCGGGTGTATCGGTGGGTTTTGCACAAAGTGTGGTCTCAAACAAGGTTCTTGGCAAATTTTCCGCTTGGCTCAACTACGCTTTTGCACTCATGTTGCTTGGATTTAGCATCTATTTTGCTTGGCAAGCAGCACAACAGTTTTAGGGAAAAAAATGAAAAAGATTTTTTTAACAAGCTCACTTTTTGTGGTATCACTTTTTGCACAAGAGATGTTAGAAGAGAGTAAATATGCCTTTGTTGCTTCAAGTATAGGCAAAGGCAAACCCTATTTTTTAGAAGTGGGAGCAGAGAGTTGTCATAGCTGCCAGATTATGGGAAAAATGCTTTACAAAATCAAAGCATCACATCCAAACTACAATATCCACTTCATCAATGTCGCTAAAGATAGAAAAAGTGCTTATGAGCTCAATGTCCGAATGATTCCAACACAGATTATTTACGACAAAAAGGGTAATGAGGTCTTTAGAAATATCGGCGTACTCCCACAAGAGAAGCTCAACACACTCTTTAAAGAATTTGGTTTTGTTGAAGAGTAAAAAGTGAAGACGATAAGACCTTAACATTTACAACTTCTATAAATAAGCTGTTCACTTGAGTATGTCATATACTCAACTCCAAAAGTAATATGGTGAATATCAAACTCTTTTTCGATCATCTTCTCTAGCGAAATAATAACTTCTTGTGCTTGCGAAATTGTGAGATTTTCTCTAAAATTGAGCCTCGCCTCTAGCATACGCTCTTTGTCGCTGAGTTGCCATAAATGCAAATGATGCAACTCTTTGATGGCACTGTTTTGGAGTACAAACTCTTGGATTTTTAGCGCGTCGATATCTTTGGGTGCAAACTGCATCAAGATGGCGCTACTTTGCATGATAAGCCCAAATGAGCTTTTTATCAGATAGAGCGCTATCATAACGGTAATTACACTATCAATCCAAAAAATCTCATACACCATCATAGCGATACCGCCGATAAGTACAGCTACAGAGGTCATTACATCAGTGAGCAGATGCAGATAAGCTGCTTTGATGTTCATATTGTCATGCACATCGTCTTTGATAAGCAGCACACTTACGGCATTGAATACTATGCCTAAAATCGCCAGATAAATCACGATGTTTGAGCTGATGATTTGTGGATGGACAAACCTTTCAATCGACTCAAAAATAAGATAAACCCCGATACCCATAAGTGTAGAAGCGTTAAAAAGGGTCGCTAAAATTTCAGCGCGTTTGTAGCCAAAAGTTTTCTCTAGACTGTTTTGCTTGCCTGAGAGTTTGTTTGCCCACCATGCAATGACAAGAGCTACAACATCACTAAAGTTGTGCAGTGCATCACTCAGCAATGCCAATGAACCAGAAAAGATACCCCCGATGATTTGCGCTACAGTGATAATAACGTTTAAAATTATTGTAAAAAAAAGGTTTTTACCTTTTACCTCGTGTGTATGATTATGCTCATGAGACATTTTGTATCCTTTTTATTCTATCTTTGCATTGCCATAAAACACAAGAAATGCACCAAACATAGCCAAAGCTGAACCGATAATATCCCATCTGTTAAAACTCTCTTTCTCTACGCCAACAAGCCACAAAAGGGATGCTAGTATATATATCCCGCCATAGATAGCATAGACTCTTCCTGCATTTTCTACATCTATTTTGGTCAAAACATAAGCAAAAAGTATAAGTGAAACAAGCCCTGCGACTAGCCACAGAGGAGATTTTTCTAAACGAAAATAGAGCCAAAAAGTGTAACAACCAAATATCTCAAAAAAAGCTGCAAGAAAAAAAATTCCTAAATTTTGTAACATCTAAAACCCTCCACTTTTTTTGAGTCTATGAAATGAATTGCTAAGTTTAGAATCATAAGATTTTTCCCTTAAATAAAAATGAGACGCATCTTGCGTTTATAAAAATATAAGTTTAAAAGTAATACACTTTGTTTTTTATTGACTGATGGTCGGTCATTTATGGAGAGTAAATATGGCAATAATTGTTGACAAGATACAGAAGAAAAAAGATATAGCGCTCTCATGTAAAGCGCTGGTGGTTGCAAATGGTATAAATACTTTGACGATTTCTCAGATAGCTAAAGCGGCTGGGGTAGGAAAAGGAACGATTTACGAGTATTTCAAAAATAAAGAAGAGATAGTTTTTGAGATAGCCAATATCATGATGTCGGAACATTCACAGAAACTCTCACATGAGCTCTCTGAGCAAAAAAGTACAAAAGAGATGGTCAAGAAGTTTTCTGAGTTTTTTTATTCTGAGGCAGATAAAGAGCTTCGGGAGATTTATAAAGAGTTTGTTTCTCTCTCTTTGATGCAGCAAAACCCTGAGATGATGGCGTTTCAAACGCAGTGTTTTAACAACTACTACGGATGGTTTCGTGAGATACTACAAGCTGGAGTAGAGAGCGGTGAACTCAAACAAGAGGCGATGTTTTTAGCCAGAGGAATCTTTGTGATGGGAGAGGGAATGTTTATCGCCAAAAATGTCACCCACGCCATAGAAAATCTTAAAAAAGAGCTTGATACATTTATAGATAATATATTTGAACTATTAGAGGTGAAAAAATGAAAAAAACCCTGTTTTTACTCTTGCCTGCGTTTATCTATGGCGAAACCCTACACTCGCTTTTAGCATATGTTGGAGAGAATAATAAGCTTATGCAAGCGCAAACTCTCGACAAAAATTCTAAACAAAAAGAGCTAGATGCGCAGCAGAGCAGTTATTACCCGACATTGGATTTGGGTGCATCATATCAAAGCTCTCATGAGCGTTCAGCGATGATACCTGGGGATATTTACAGTGCGTATGCCAACCTTGGATTTGATATCTATGACGGCGGTAAAAGATCTTCTTTAGTAGAGCAAAAACGCAGTGAATATGCGGCAAGTTCTTATGATGAAGGTGCGCTTAAAAAGAGTCTCTCTTTACAAATCGTACAAGATTTTTTCACCATGAAAAGTTTGGATTCTTCTCAAAGAGCAAGAGAAGAAGCATCTATTTCACTCCAAACGCAGCTTGAGAGAATGCGTGCTTTTTATGATGCAAAGTTGGCTACCACTGATGAAGTGGAGCGACTCAAAGCAAGTTATGAGACAAATCTTTATAATATCGAAGCCATCAAACTTGATATCTTGACGAAAAAACGCGCTTTAGAGTTAAAACTCTCCAAACCAATAAAAATACTAGAGAAGTCGCACTTTAAAGAAGTGCCGCTTGAAACTTTGGAAAAACTCGATGATATCAGCGCACTTGAGGCTTCAAGAGATGCAATCAAAAGTTTTGCCGCGTCACTTGAGAGTATCTATTATCCGCAAATTCGTCTCGAAGACACATATAGTTATTATGGCTACAACAACACAGACCTCACGCATCCAGAGGGTATTTACAACCAAAACAAGATTCTTTTGAGTGCAAACTTCAGACTCTATGACGGAGGCGTACTCAAAGAGAGTGCAGAGGCACTTGAGCTAAACGCAAGAGCGATTGATAAACGCATAGAGTACAAAAATGATGAGCAAAAGATGCATCATGAACTTTCTCGTGAGAGGATAAATACAAACAAGATAAAGATACAAAGTGCCAAAAGTGCGCTTGTAGCGGCACAAAGCGCGTTTGAGACAATAGAGAAAAAATATCAAGCCGGTATATTGGACAATGTAGCCTATCTCGATGCCTTAGCCGCAAGGATGGATGCAAGGGCTTTGTATGAGAGTTCTTTAAATGATTTAGAAATTGCGTATGCGTTTTATTATTACTACAGTGGCAAAAATATTGAGGAGTTTTTACAATGAGAAAAGTTTTATTGGGGTTATTTGGTCTGGTTTTATCTTTGAGCGCAGGAGAGGTTTATGCGACTTTTAATGTAGCAGCAGACAAAAGTGCCAACCTTGCGTTTGACGCAAGCGGTATCGTCAAAAGCGTGAAGTATGATGAGGCAAGTGTTGTCAAAAAAGGAGAGGTTTTAGCCTACCTTGATAACAGCGATATCAAAGCTACTTTGGATATGGCAAACACTGCGCTCAAATACGCAAAAGCGGATTATGAGAGACAGCTCAAAGTACGTAGTCTCATCGATGAAGGCAAGTTTGATCAGGTTGCGTTTAAGTATGAAGATGCAAAAAATCAGCTTGAATATGCGCAAGCAAAATTTGACAAAACTTTCCTCAAAGCGCCATTTGATGGGATTATCTACGAAAAAGATATAGAAGTCGGTGATACCGTGAGTGGCATGATGCTCAAAACTGTTTTTAAAATCCAGAGTAAAAAAGAGAGAAAACTAGTTTTGGAGTTTGACCAAAAGTACCACACACAAGTCAAAATCGGACAAAAATTTCACTATAGTGTGGATGGCGATAGTAAAAGCTATGAAGGTGTGATAACAAAAATCTATCCAAGCGCCAATACACAAAACAGAAAAATCAAAGCCGAAGTGGATGCAAAAGATTTTGTAGTCGGGCTTTTTGGCAGTGGTTCTATCATCATACCAGAAACAAAGTAGCCACAGATGTATAAGTTAGCAATAAGAAGACCTATAACAACGCTCATGTATGTTATAACCTTAGTTATCTTTGGTTATATGAGTTTCAAGGCTATGCCATCGGCACTTTTTCCAAATATAGACTTTCCTATGGTTACTATCCAGACGAGTTATCCTGGTGCCGAATCAAGCACTATAGAGTCACAAGTCACCGACAAAATAGAAGAGGCAATCTCACGCATTGGCGGCGTTGACAGCATCACATCCACAAGCAGTGAAGGTGTGAGTGTCGTGATGGTCAAGTTCTTTTTAGAGCGAGATATAGACGAAGCGACTAATGATGTACGGGATAAAGTATCTTCTGTTATCCTTCCTCGTGAGGCGAAAATGCCGCTTGTTAGTAAGCTTGATATCGGTGGTGCACCTGTAATAAATCTCTTTTTGACGCCTAAAAATGGGGACATAAAAGGGCTTATGGTTTTTGCGGATGAGAAGATAAAACCAGCAATTCAGAAGATAAACGGCGTGGGTGCTATCAATATCATCGGGTATAAAGATAGAGAAATCAAAATCTTTCCAAATCCTACGATGCTCAGTAAGTTTGATATCACCGTCTCAGAACTCAACGATGCAGTAGCACGTGAAAATGTAAAAATAGGCGGCGGTAAACTTATCTCTACGACAAAAGAGTTTGTACTCAAAACCAAAGCTGATGCGCTAAGCGTGGAACAACTTGAAAATATCATCATCAAAAATGATACAAAACTGAGAGAGATTGCCAAAGTAGAAGATGCTCTGAGTGATGCAAAAAGTTATGCAGCCTATAACGGTGTCGAAGGTGTTATGCTTGAGGTGCAAAAAATCTCTGGCACAAACACGATAGAAATAGTCGATAAAGTCAAAGAAATTTTTCCCAAACTGCAACTCTTAGCGGCTGAGAAATATGAAGTGCAACTGCTTTTGGATACAACTCCCGCTATTATCAGTTCACTTGAGCATGTGGAGTTTGACCTTATCTATGGCTCTCTTTTGGCTGTTTTGATTGTATTTGTATTTTTAAGAAACTTTACCATTACGCTTGTATCCGCCATCTCCATCCCTGCATCTGTTTTTGGGACTTTTGCTTTGATGAACTATATGGGATTTGAGCTTAACAAGATGACACTTATTGGTCTCACTCTTGCTATAGGTATCATCATAGACGATGCTATCGTTGTTATCGAAAATATCTACAAAAAGATGGAAGCGGGCATGGGTAAATACGAAGCCGCTTACGAGGGAACCAAAGAGATGGCGTTTACCATCTTAGCTATCTCCGCGATGCTTTTGGCTGTTTTTATCCCCGTCTCCTTTATGAGTGGTATCGTCGGAAAATTCTTTGAGTCTTTTGCTATGACCGTTGGATTTGCCGTTATCATCTCCTACTCTATCGCTTTGAGTTTTATCCCGAGTTTGAGTGCGCGCGTACTTCATAAAGGGGAGAGTCGTTTCTATGATATAAGTGAACCTTTTTTCAAAGCGCTTGAGAGAGCCTATGATGCCACACTCAAGTTAGTGCTGCGTTTTAGGTTTGTTACTCTTGTGTTAGTGTTAGTAGCGTTTTTTGGTTCTCTCTCTCTTTTTCCAAAGATTGGTATGGACTTTATGCCAAAAGAAGACAAAGCAGAGTATGAAATCCAACTCAAAGCCGATGCTAGTCTCTCTCTTGAAGAGATGATACGCAAGTCCAAACGCATAGAAGAACTTGTCAAAGAGGACAAAAATGTTGCCTTTACTACACTCAGCGTTGGCTCAAACTCTGCGCAGGAAAAACACAAGGCAGTTATCTATGTGCGTTTGCTTGATAAAGATAAAAGAGAACAAAATCAAGAAGAACTTGTCCAAGCATTTAGAGAAAAAATAGAAGGACATAAAGAGGGTATGTTTATCACAGCCGCAGCGATACCAAACATCAAAGGCGCTGGCGTCTCCGTACCTTATCAAATCGTACTCAAATCTGATTCTTTTGAAGATCTCAAAACTGCTTCAAAAAATCTCACGGAGTATCTCGCAGAAAAAAAGGGTTTTGTTGATATCGATACAAACCTTGATGCAGGAAAACCGCAGATAGATATCAATATTTTGCGTACAAACGCAAACCGTTTGGGTATCTCTGCTTCACAGATAGCAAACACGATTGCTACTGCGTTTTCGAGCGATATTGAACTCTCCTATTTTGAAGAAAATGGCAAACAGTACAATATTACCCTGCGTTTTGATGATAAACAAAGAGTCAGTTTAGAAGATATCAAAAAAATTCAGATACGCGACAACAAAGGCAATCTTGTCTATCTTGAGGGTTTGGTAGAGTTTGGCTCTTCAAGTGCGCAAGCGACAATCAACCACTATGATAGACAAAGACAGGTAAGTATATTTGCTGACCTTTATGGTCTTGACCTTGGAGGTGCGGTGGCTTATACAAGAGCTGAGATTGACAATCTTATGCCTGCAAGCGTGAGTTACAGATTTACGGGTTTTGCTGAAGAGATGGAAAAAACAGGCAAGGCTTTTGGTGTGGCTATTGGACTGAGCGTTATTTTGATGTTTATCATTTTAGCTATTTTGTATGAGTCTCTTATCCAGCCGCTTATCATTATGATAGCTCTTCCTTTGAGTATTATCGGCGTGATGTTGGCGCTGTTTATCGGTGGGGAACATTTTAGTCTTTTTGTCATGATTGGTTTTATGCTGCTCATGGGAATGGTCGGTAAAAACGCAGTACTTTTGGTGGACTTTGCAAACGAAGCGATTGCGCGTGGCAAAAATGCCGATGAAGCACTGCTTGAGGCGGGAGAAAAAAGGTTGCGTCCTATTCTTATGACGACTATTGCGATGGTTTTTGCGATGTTGCCTCTTGCCTTTGACACAGGACTTGGAAGCGAGGTAAATGCACCTATGGCGATAGCAGTTATCGGCGGACTTTTAAGTTCTATGTTTTTGACGCTTTTGGTTGTTCCAGTTATCTACAGATATATCTCACCACTTGATAGATGGATGCGAAAGTTCTATGAAAACAAGGAGCTAAGTTAGCTCTTTGGTTATAATGTCTAAAAAAGTAGTTATATGGAACTTACACTTCTTATAAAATCCGTTGTGGGTTTGGTATTTATACTGGGAATTTTGGTCTTTTTGTTGGTGATTTCTTCGCGCCATAAAAAAGCAAAACTTCTGCTAAGGTCTGAAAATAGTGAAGAAAAAACAGCACAGATTGCAAGACCGCAAACGGATATGCCAGCACTATTGGCTATTCTCAGAAACAAAAAATCAAGCTCTAAAGAACTCACAGATGCTCTTGACCTTGTACTGCAATTTCACAATACAATTCACCCAAAATTAGGCTCAAGAACGCATCCTGATTTTGATGTGTATAAGGAGATACTTTTTACCATCTGCAGACATCCAAATACCAACAAAGATATTATATTGAACTTTGACAGAGCTTTGGAGAAAAAAAATCCGGAGTATAAAATAGAGATAAATGAAGCTATAACGAAGGGTCTAAACTCCAGAGGAGCTTAGTTTTTATCTTGTTTGTGTCTGAAACTTTTTTCTTCTTCTTGCATAGCATTGAGACATGAAATGACAAGAGTAGAAGCTTCTTCGGCTTCTTTGAAGTAGCTCATGACATTTTTTGCCTCTGCCGTACAGGCATTATTTGCGACACAATGCATCGCTTTGTGTATGCTATCGTGCACAAGTTTATGTGGCATCTCTAATTTAGAGAAACTAGGACATTTGCCAAATTTCTCTTTTCCTACTCCCTCAAAATACCATTTACCCAAACGGCACTCTTTATCTGAAGACATCTGTCCCATTTTTACATTTGTAAAAACACTTTTATACGCATTGGCCTTAAAAAGCAGATGGTCGAGTTTTGTAAGCACCATAAAGATAGCGTAAGTAACATCTTTATTATCACGGGAGATGTGTTTTGTGTTGATTGTCAGATCTTGCATATAGTCTCTTAAAATATACATCTGATCACTTGATTGAGAAGAGAGTTCTTCCATCGACTTAGAGTGTTGGTGTACTTCTTGAGTATTTTGTCTAAGGCTTTGAACAGTTATCTCAACATCACTTGTCGCTTTTTGTGTTCTCTCTGCAAGCTTACGAACTTCATCCGCAACAACGGCAAAACCGCGTCCATGTTCACCTGCGCGCGCCGCTTCAATGGCTGCGTTTAGGGCAAGAAGATTAGTTTGGTTAGAGATATCTTTGATAAGATTGATAACCTCAGAAATACTCTCTACGCTAGAGTTCAGGGTGCTTACCTGATCATAGGTGCTTGTGATATGTCCCAGTAGCGCATTCATCGTTTCGGTCATGATTGTGACTTCATTGGAACAATTGTCTGTATGTTGGCTGTTTTTGTCATTGCGATGGTCT
>Ga0154590_1001_pt2 | contig 19738 bp, 16 predicted proteins | sample RifGroF2_FD_116019 | JGI IMG/M metagenome (GOLD analysis project Ga0154590, IMG submission 116019) | Sulfurimonas sp. GWF2_37_8 | reverse complement strand
CAAAATAGCAGCGCGGTTACCCAAAACGATATTCTTGAACTTGATCTTCCAAAAAAAGTACAAGCAAAACTCATCAGTAAAATCACGGGTGAAAATACAAAAGCTTGTTATAATAGACTTTTATCGCTTTCATGAGATTTTGAACTAAGTTCAAAATGACGCTTTTTCCTTTACATCTTCAATACGAACATAGTATTTTTTAGATAAAATGCCAATATGTTAATTTATGCAAAACAACCAATATATTATGTAATAGAAAATTACCCAAACAAAATTAAGACCTTGTACCTCGCAAAAGAGTTAGAGAAAAAAGAGTACTCGCGTTTGATGAAAATGGGTTTTGAAGTCAAAAGAGTTCCCGCTGAGGCTGCTTCTAAAATGTGTAAAAACGCAAATCATCAAGGCTTTTTAGCTGATGTTGATGATTATGAACTACATGATTTTAAATCCTTTTTAAATAAAGATTTTGTACTAGTTTTATCAAACTTGACTGATGTTGGAAACATTGGAGCCATCGTGCGAAGTGCTTATGCGCTTGGTGTCGATGCAATCGTAGTTTGTGGTCTTAAAAATCTTGCAATAGAACCAGTGCTGAGAACAAGTACGGGTGCGCTTTTTGATATGCCACTTGCACTTGAACATAATATTCATGATGTACTTAATGACCTTAAAATGTCTGGTTTTATACTCTATGGTGCAGATATGGGCGGTGAAGATATTCGCTCATGTAAGATAGCGCAAAGAAGAGTATTGGTTCTTGGAAGTGAAGGTGAAGGTTTGACTTCACGTGTTGTCTCGAAGTTAGACAAAGTAGTAAGTATCAAAATGGTACATGATTTTGACTCCCTCAATGTAAGTGTGGCAGGGGCTATATTAATGGATAGGATGCGAATATGAGCGTAGGATTTACAAAATTAAAAGAACTCGGTGCACAAAAAATTTCCGAAGAGACGCATATCTCTAAGCAACATGTTCAAGCACTCATAGATGAAAATTTTAAGCTTGTACAAAAAGTGCAATTTTTAGGTTTTATATCAATTATCGAAAGAGATTATCAAATAGATTTGAGTGAGCTTAAAACAAAAGCTTTGGCTTACTATGCACAAAATGTAGTGATTAAAACACCAGTGAGTGTTTTCATAGAAAAAAAATCTCACAAAAGTTCTAAGGGTATTTATATTTTTATCGCTTTGATTATTTTTCTTGCTGTTGCTTACTATAGTCTTGATTCAAAAAGCCCGACGATAGATATGAATGCTACACAAGTTGAGAGTATCACGCAAGAGATTGAAGCTTTGGTTGAGAGTAATATGACAGATGAGAATATAACGGATAATAATCTCTCTGCGTTAGAGACAAATAGCAGCGATTTGCCAGAGGAAGAGATGGAAGGAAACGCAACATTACAAACTGATGAAGTGCCCCCTGTTATTCCTATGCAAGAGTCAGGTATTGCTATGGATTCTTTGAAAATCATTACAACTAAAAAGCTGTGGTTTGGGTATATAGAACTTGATACTGAGGATAAAAAACAGATTGTTTTTTCTGATAGTTTTGAACTTGATCCCAAAAAAAATTGGCTGCTGCGTTTAGGTCACAATGATGTTGAAATAGAGCTAAACGGTGAAAAAACTAGTTTTGAAAAGAGTAAAAATTTACAGTTTTTGTATAAAGATGGTGTCTTGCAGCAATTATCGTTGAGTGAGTTTAAGAAGTTAAATAAGGATAGAGAATGGTAAAAATAGGTCTTTTTTTACTCCTTCTTTTTTCGTTTTCATTCGCAGATTCTTTGGATGAAAAAATAGAGTCTTTTATGGACTCACACACATATGAAAAAAATAAGGACTACATAAAGATTCTCTTTTCCCCTAAATCTTCTTTTTATGACCAAGGTAGAGTTAAAACTCTTAAGATTGTACAAACACTCAAAGAAAACGGGCTTTTAAATCTCTCTTTTAAATCTCCTCAAGAGTTGCGTGTGCATTTTAAAACAAGTGGTTCACCACTCTTTTTTGTACGTTTGATGAGTGATTCACTACGTGATATTGGCTATTACCGCTATGTTACAGAGACTTCAAATCTTGATGATTCTGCATTTTCATGGTCGATTGTACTGATGTCGGAAAACGCAACTGATCCTCTGCTTTTAGAAAATGAACTGAGTAAAAAAGGGTGTAGTATCGTTGATATTGAGATGCATTCATTGCAAGAGTGGACTTACGTTGTTGACATGAGCAGGGCATTTTTAAATGTACAATCTCTCCAAAGCGGCAATATTATGGAACTTAAACGCTCTTTATATGCACATTGGATTGAGGTCTCAAAGATAAAAAACCTTCGTATAAAAAGCTCCTCAAGAAATGAGTGGTATCCCTATATAGCCTTTTATGATAAATCATTGCATCTTTTAGAACTCATTAAAATAGATGCAAAACAGACGCAAATAAATCTTGAAGTACCAAAATATACACAATACATGAAAGTATCAGATTTATATACTTTAAAAAATATCAAAGACGAGTTATTTGTTGAGCCTATTGAGGCAAGATAAAAGAAAGTCTATTTTTTAGTTGATGTTACGCAATCCCCTAAAGCTACGAAAACAAGCGAAGCGTTTTTCGTAAAATAAGAGGTATTTTACGCACTTTTTATAAAAGTGCGTAAGGTCAGTTCTTTAATTGCAAATTTTTTTGCTAAAATACCACTCATAATTTTAGGGCTGAAAATAGGGCCCATAAGCAGGAAAATAAATGTTTGACGAAATACATTTTGATAGAATGAGCAGACTCCCGAAGTACGTTTTTGCAGAAGTAAATGATTTAAAAATGGCAGAACGTCGTGCGGGTCAAGATGTTATAGATTTTTCGATGGGTAATCCAGATGGTGATACACCAGAACATATACGTGAAAAACTGATAGAATCAGCCCAAAAAACAAAAACACATGGTTATTCTGCTTCAAAAGGGATTCCTAAACTTTTGATGGCTATCGCTGATTGGTACAAACGCCGTTATGGCTGTGACCTTGATCCTATGACAGAGTGTGTTGCTACTATGGGTTCAAAAGAAGGTTACGCACACTTAGCATACGCCATCACAAATCCAGGTGACACGATAGTTGTTCCAGATCCTACCTATCCTATCCATTCTTATGCGTTTATCCTTGCGGGTGGAAATGTAGTGAAGTTCGGTTTAGAATTTGATGAGAATTATAAAGTAGATGAGCCTAAGTTTTTTGAAAATCTTGAGAGAGTTTTCAAAGAGACAAGCCCAAGACCAAAATATGTTTTGGTGAACTTTCCTCATAACCCTTCAACTGCAACAGTGACACAGGAGTTTTATGTACAACTTGTGGCTATGGCGAAAAAAGAGCGTTTTTATATCATCTCTGATATCGCATATGGAGATATTACCTTTGGCGGTTATGTAACTCCTTCTATCATGAGCGTCCCTGGTGCAAAAGATGTGGCGGTTGAGAGTTTTACACTTTCAAAAAGTTACAATATGGCTGGATGGCGTGTTGGTTATTTTGTTGGAAACAAAAAACTTATTGGCGCACTTCAAAAAATAAAGTCATGGTTAGATTATGGTATGTTTACACCTATCCAAGTAGCAGCTACTGTTGCCCTCAATGGTGATCAGCAGTGTGTCAAAGATATCGTTGATAAGTATGACCATCGTCAGGATATCCTTGTGGATGCGTTTAATCGTATCGGTTGGCCTGTGAGAAAAAATCAAGCGAGTATGTTTGTTTGGGCTAAAATCCCTAAATGTGCAGAACACCTAGGTTCATTGGAATTTTCAAAAAAACTTTTACGTGAGGCACATGTAGCGGTAGCTCCTGGTATTGGATTTGGTGAATATGGTGAGGGTTATGTCCGTATAGCACTTATTGAAAATGACAATCGTATCCGTCAAGCTGCGAGAAATATTAAAGAATTTTTAAAGCAGTTTAATTGTCCACAAGAGGACGCAGCAAGCAAATAGTTTGTGATAAAGTAAAGGATAGGAATGTTAAAAGTAGGAATTATAGGCGTTGGAACTGTTGGAACAAGTGTCGCACAAATTTTAAAAGACAATGCTGATGTGATTTCTGCGCGTGCAGGTGTTACTATCGAAGTAAAGATGGGAATCGTTCGAAATCTTGATAAAGTAAGAGATTTGGATATTCCTTTGAGTGATAATGTAGATGATGTTTTGGATGATGAAGAGATAGATGTTGTTGTTGAGCTTATGGGCGGTGTCGAAGAAGCTTTTGAAGTAGTTAAAAAAGCTCTGCTCAAAGGTAAAGCAGTCGTCACAGCAAACAAAGCACTCCTAGCTTATCACCGATATGAACTTCAAGAGCTTGCACAAGATATCGCATTTGAGTATGAAGCAAGTGTAGCGGGTGGTATTCCTATCATAAACGCACTTCGTGATGGTCTCTCTGCAAATCATATTGAGTCTATCATGGGCATCATGAACGGTACTTGTAATTATATGCTCACAAAGATGACGAACGAAGGTGTTGCATACTCTGATATCCTCAAAGAAGCACAGAGATTGGGCTATGCTGAATCAGATCCCACTTTTGATGTAGGCGGTTATGATGCTGCGCATAAACTACTTATTCTGGCAAGTATTGCTTATGGTATCGATGCAAAACCAGAGGATATTCTTATTGAAGGTATCCAAAATATCACACAAGAAGATATCGCGTTTGCAAAAGAGTTCGGATATGCTATCAAACTTTTAGGAATCGCTAAAAAAGATGGTAACGATGTTGAATTGCGCGTACATGCTGCACTTATCTCTAAAGAGAAAATGATTGCTAAAATAGACGGCGTGATGAATGGTATCTCTGTAGTCGGTGATAAAGTAGGTGAAACACTTTATTATGGTCCAGGAGCCGGTGGTGATGCAACGGCGAGTGCTGTTATCGCCAATATTATTGATATCGCCAGAGCAGGAAAAAAAGCTCCTATGCTTGGGTTTGACAAGCCTTTAGAAGGCGAACTCAGACTCAAAGCAACGGACGATATCAACTCGAAATATTACCTACGAATAAATGTCTCTGACCGTACTGGCGTTTTGGCAAAAATTACGAAAATTTTTGAAAATCATAATATCTCAGTTGAAACAATGTTGCAACGTCCATCTTCTGAATCTTCTGCAAACCTGCTTGTTTCAACGCACATTGCACTTGAAAAAGATATACAAGGTATGATAAAAGAGTTACGCACACTTGACTTCATCAAATCTTCTCCTGTTATGATCAGGATAGTGTAAGCTTCTCTTTGAAGATCCTTATAACAGGTGCGAGTAGTGGCTTGGGCGCAGAACTTGCCCGCCAATATGCGCAAGCAGACGTAGAACTTATTTTCCTTGCTAGACGCAAAGAAAAACTTCAAACACTTCAAAATGAACTCCAAAACAGATGTAAAAATATAGAGCTTATTGTAGTAGATGTGAGTGATTTTTTGCTACTGCAAGAAAAAATACGATTAGTCGGTGCTGTAGATATAGTGATACTAAACGCAGGTATTTCACTTGGGCACTCCGCTGAAATAACGCCTTTTGCCGATTTTAAAAGAGTTTATGATGTAAACCTTCTTGCCAATCATGCTATTTTAGAAATTTTGCTCCCTCATTTTGTCTCCCAAAAAAGTGGTAAAATTGTTTTTGTTTCATCACTCGCTTCACTTATCTCTATGCCAACTGCTAAAGCATATGCTTCCTCAAAGCGTGCACTCAATGCTTATGCAGAAGCGCTGCACTACAAGTATAAAAAAGAGGGGATACAAATCATTACCTTATTACCGGGTTTTATCCAAAGTGAACTTACGGACAAAAATAAATTTAAGATGCCATTTTTACTCAGCACAAAAGATGGAGTTAAGATAATGAAGCGTGCGATAGACAAAAATAAACGCAGTTATGTCTTCCCGCTTAGATTTTATTTAATCATTTCACTGCTGAGGCTGCTTCCGCAATTCTTAAGAGAAAGAATTGTAAACTCCATCAACTAAAAGTCTAGGGAATTTTGTTATGGAAAATATAGAAGTTATAGACAGCGTTTGTACCTATTGCGGTGTTGGCTGTGATATTGCGGCAAATGTAAATGTCAAAGAGAACAAAATAGAGAGTATCTTTGCTCATCCAGATGGTGTTGTTTCTCAGGGAAAACTTTGTATCAAAGGTAAGTACGGCTTTGATTTTGTGGATGCGGAAGATAGACTTCGTATTCCTCGTATTCGTAAAAGTTTTTTAGAAAAAAACCCTACTATCAAAGAAGTTGTAGCTTCAACTTTAGTAGATTTGGATGCAATTTGGTATGAGACAAACCTTGACGCTGCAACAACTGCTGCTGCGATGAAACTCGAAGAGATTCAGCAAAAACATGGTAAAAAAAGTGTCTGTTCAATCGGGGGAGCGAGAACTTCTTGTGAGAGTTCATATCTTTTTCAAAAGTTTACCCGTCATACACTGGGCTCTCCCCATGTGGATAATTGTGCGCGTGTATGTCACTCTCCATCACTTGCGGGAATGCGCAAAACTATTGGCGAAGGAGCTGCGACAAATCCTTATAACGATATTTATAATTGCGAATTTATGATAGTTATTGGTTCCAACACAACAGAAGCACATCCAATCATCTCCAACCGTATCATCGATGTAGCACGAGAACACGACAATCTTGCTGTTTTTGATGTGCGTGAGATCAAACTTCATAGATTTGCAAAATACAAAGGTATTATGCCTCATGAATCAAATCTGCTAATTCTTAATATGTTAGCGTATGTTATCATCGATGAAGAGCTTTATGATGAGAGTTTTATCGCCGATAGAACAAAAGGTTTTCTTGATTTTAAAGCCATGATTCTTGCTGATAAGTATGCCAATCCAGATTATTTTAGCAAGATAGAGGGTTATGAATACCTCTCCAAAATGATACGCAAAATTGCACGTGAATATGCTTTGAAAAAATCTATGATTTTTTGGGGTCTTGGGATAACAGAACATATTGATGGTTCGTATGCAGTTATGGCGATGGTGCATCTTGCACTGATGACAGGAAATATTGGTAAAAGCGGAGCAGGACTTATGCCGCTTCGTGGACAAAATAATGTGCAAGGAACCTGCGACATGGGAATGCTTCCTTACTATGACCCTGATTATCAAGAGCCAAAAGAGGTGGGGCTCATGACACCGCAACTTGTTGATGCGATGCTTAAAGATGAAATCAAAGCAGTGCTAAACATCGGTGAGGATATCACTCATATCCATCCAAATCTCAATAAACTTGACAGAGCGTTTGAAAAACTTGAGCTTCTTTTTGTGCAAGAGCTTTTTATGACGGATGTGGCGAATAAAGCGGATATCGTAGTGGGTGTCAAATCAGCGTACGAAAAAACAGGTGTATATGTAAACGCAATGCGCCGCCTTCACCTTTCACAACCCCTCGTCAAATGCGACTTACCGGATGATTGGGAAGTGTTACAGATATTAGATAATAAGATGGGCGGAAGCTACAACTACAAAAACTCCAATGAAGTTTGGGATGAAGTAAGAGAAGTGGCTTATAGACGCTATAGCGGTGCATCTTATGTGAGACTGGAACGCCATAGAAAACGTGGGCTTCAGTGGCCTGTACACACAGAAGATACGCCTATATTGCATCAGCTTGACTTTAGAACAGAGGATGGTTTGGGTGAGTTTCACTACCATCAGTACAAACTTCGCGGTATGCTCGAAGAGATACTGGGCAAGCAATTGAGCGGTTATCATCTTACAACAGGAAGAACTATCGCGCATTATAATAATGCCGCGCAGACGAAACGCTCACCAAATCTCAATAAGCGTTATGAAGAAGATGTTTTGCTTGTTTATGAGGGTGACGCGCATGAGTTTACGAGTGAAAAAGTTATCCTCAAAAGCGAGTTTGGACAAACGAATCCTCTTACAATCAAGATAACAGATAAGGTACAGCCAAAGACACTTTTTGTGACATTTCATCATGCAGAGTCAAAAATAAACAATCTTTTTGGGGATAAGAGTGATGAAGTGATACTTACGGCTGCGTTTAAGTCTATCAAAGTAGAAGTGATACACTGCTAAAGAGTTTGCAAACGCAGCGGAAGAGTTGCTGCGTTTATGTGTGGGTTTAGGCTTTGAGAGAAGATTTTTCTATAGCCTTTAAAATCATAGCTGAGACATAAGGAACACTTTGTACAAGAAGTGTTGAAGCAAAAACATACACCTCCACAATCTCTTGCTCATTTGTTAGGATAAGCCCCGCAAACGAACCTATCAGTAATATTGCCAAAATAGCTTCCTGATTTGAATTGTCTGTTGATATTTTTTTAGTGTTTCCGCCTTTTTCCGTACGTTTAAACGGAAGTTTGTCTTTGACAAATCCATCATACACTGCTTTGAAGATTGTCAGTTGCAGACTCATAGCAGCTATCGCACCCAAAAGAGAGTGATAAAAATTTGCCTTTACACGTGTTCGATAGAGCACAAATGCATGGATTACATTGACCAAAAACGCAGTCAAAATAGGCACGGTTAGTGCGATAGTCGGTATGGTAACCCCGACAAAAATGATGACTGGAACCCAGAGGATATTGAGTACCGCAGTAACAGGACCAAGCGCATCAGAGAGCCAAAAAAACCAGCCTGTAACAAAGTGGTGTTTTTGCGCTTTTGTAAGCGTTTTAGATGATGGCATAAAATGTGCCCCGTGTTTTTTGAGTATCTGTATTGCTCCATACGCCCAGCGGTGACGCTGCGTTTTGAAGGCTTCAATGGTGTCTGGAAGCAGACCATGCCCATATCTTCTGTTTGTGTAGTGCGCGCTGTATCCCGCTTCAAAGAGTCTCAGACCTAGTTCACTGTCTTCCACAATCGTATCCGTATTCCATTGACCGACTTCATCAAAAGCAGATTTGCGTATCATGAGCATCGTTCCGTGTGCAACGATTGCGTTTTCTTCATTGCGTTCTACCATCCCGATATCAAAAAAGCCTGCATATTCTGCATTCATAGCTGTTTTGAGAAGTGATTCGTTGCCGTCTCTATGATCTTGAGGGGCTTGAACGATTGCTACTTTTGGATCATCAAAGATAGGCACAAGATCTACAAGCCAGTTTGGTGATATAACATAGTCAGCATCGATAACGGCCAATATTTCAGTATCTGCATTTGCGTAAGGAAGTGCTTTATTGAGGGCTCCTGCTTTAAATCCGCTGCATTCGATATCAAGATAAACAAAACGTTCTCCAAGCTCTTTACAAAGCTCTTTTATTGGCGCTTTATAATACTCTTCAGGAGTATTGTTGATGATAACCAATACTTCAAAGTTCGTATAGTTGAGATTTGAGAGCGCAATAAGTGTCTCTTTGAGTACATGTGGCTGCTCTTTGTAAGCGGGAACATGGATACTTACGGAAGGAACATGGTTTGATTGCAAATCAAGTGGAATAAGCCTTTTTGGACGTCTTCCAAGGGTACATTTGAAAAGCTCATTCGCTTTTGCAAGTGTGATAACAGTAAGGGGTATCATTAGTAGCGTACCCATTCCCCACATTACCCACATACCAAAGTTCATATAATGTATAAACGGATAGATAGCCGACATAACGATACCAAACGAGATACCCTGAGCGGCAAGTCCGTAAGTGATAGCGTGCAAAAAGTTCATACGCTGATTGCGAAGCCCGAAAAAAGTGAGGAGTGCACCGATAAACGCAGCCGCACTCATCTGCATAAACCAATACGGCTCTATCAGTACAGAACCCTGAAATTCAAATTTTTGATTGCGGTCGGCATCAAAAATTCCCCAGTATTGCCCCACATTTCCCTCATGGATACCTTTCCACGGCTGATCAAAAGCTTCAAGAAGATTATACTGAAAACTCTCTTCTTTTGCCAAAATGAGAAATCTTCTTACAACAGTCGCTTGATTCTCGACACTTGCAACCGAACCTTGATTGTTATAACCTTGACTAGGCCAGCCAAACTCCCCAATCGTTACACGTTTATCTGGAAATGCAGTACTTACATTGTTGTAGATATTTTTGAAGTAAGGGACAAACTCTTCTGCTTTTATCTTTTCCCAGTATGGAAGGACGTGGATATTGATAAAATCTACCTCCTTGGCAAGCTCAGGATTTTCTATCCAAAGGTTCCAGATCTCAGCTGTTGTGACACGAGGCTGATGGTAGCGCATCGGTGTGAGTTTCTCTTGTTCGACAAGCAATTTTTTAAACTCACGAATAATCTCTATAAGCTCTTCAACTTTAAGGTCAGCGCGGAGTAAAACCTCATTTCCTACGATAACAGAAGAGATAGTTGCGTAGTATTCAGGGATAAGTTTTTTGGCGAGTTCAATCTCTCTTTTGTTATTCTCAGGATCACCTGAGAGCCACATTCCATAATGCACTTGCATATTGAGTTTTCTAGCCTCTGGTAAAACAGCTTGGGCATCTTCAGAAGAATAAACACGGATTTTTTTGGTAAATCTGCTGATAAGCGCCAAATCGCGTAAGATTTCTTTAGAACTCAGAAGGGTTTTATCTTCGTTTTTGTAAGGCGCATACGAGAGTGATTTGATAATATTTTCAGCATCTGGTGGCGATACGATTTTGTCAACATTGTTGACCCATAAGAAGATTTGTAAAAGTGAAGCGAGCAGTAGAGCAGCTACAATAGATTTCAATGCTAGTCCTAATAAAATGAAACGAATTATATAGCAATTTTTGAGAAAATGTAGCAAAAATTAAAGAGATAATTAAAAATATAAGTTAATAGTATATCTCAAAGATTTTCTCGTTAAAATACAAAAAAATATGGATAGATACATGAGCAGAGCCAAAGGAAATATCGCGGAAGAGCGGGCGTGTGAATACATTTTACAAGAGGGCTTTTCTCTTGTGCAACAAAACTTTTATTCGCGCTTCGGAGAGATTGATATTATCGCTATCAAAGAAGATGTTTTACATTTTATCGAGGTAAAAAGTGCACTTGATTATGAGCTTGCTATCCAAAATATCACACCTAGAAAACTCTCACGTTTGATAAAAACAGGCGATGTTTATATGAAAAAAAATGCGCTTACACTCGATTTTATGTATGACGTTATTTTGGTTACACCGCAAAAAGTGTGGCATCTAGAAAATATAACAATTTAGGCAAAAAAAATGGAGAACTTTTTACTTATATTTGTAGCATTGTTCGCTGGTTACAGCATTCAAAAATTGCGTCTTTTTCCAGAAAACGCAGCAACGACACTCAACCAATTTATCATCACTATTGCGTTTCCAGCTATCATTCTTTTACAAGTGCCAAAAATAGATTTTTCCTATGAGATGCTTTTGCCTGCGTTTATCGCATGGATAGTGATGCTTTTCTCGGCGCTTTTTATTTTGTTGCTCTCAAAGGCTCTGCGTTTTTCCAAAGAGATTACGGGTGCTCTTATGCTTGTTGGGGTTTTGACAAACAGCTCATTTTTGGGGATTCCTATTATCAATGCTTATTTAGGAAGCGAAGCGATAGCTTATGTTTTAGTGTATGACCAATTGGGAACCTTTTTGGCTTTTGCTATTTATGGGACTTTTGTCGCTTCATATTATTCGAGTGAACACAAACTTGAGTTTAAACTTATCTTCACAAAACTTTTTACATTTCCTCCTTTTATCGCTCTGCTAGTTGCGTTTGTTCTCTCGGGAGTTGTGTTTCATGGGGCTATTTTGAGCACACTTGAAGCACTCTCTGAGACTATTGTTCCACTTGCGCTTGTTGCCGTTGGATTGCAGTTGCAGTTTCGGCTTCCTAGGGATGATTTGAAGCCTTTTGGCACGGCACTTTTTGTGAAGCTTTTTGTTGCGCCTTTGGTGGCCATCGCTTTTTGTGTTTTTTTTGATTTTGAGAGTTTAGCTGCAAAGGTTTCTATCCTTGAAGCAGGAATGGCACCGATGATTACAGCAGGAGTTTTGGCATCTATGGTAGGTTTGGCTCCTAGACTTAGTGCTTCTATAGTCGGATACGGGATTCTCTTTTCCTTTGCGACGACTGCGTTTTTATATCTCTTTATACGATGAGATGTTATAATTTTTGAATCATAAAAGAGGGGGAAATTGGATGGACGCGAAGATATTTTTTGGCTCATGTGAAGCCACGGCTGAGAATTTTAGTGAGAGAAAAAGCCCCTATAGCGGTGTAGTAGTTTCACGCGCGCCGATATGCAGTGCGGAGATGGCAAACAAAGCACTGAAAATTGCCCAAAATGCTAGCAAAGCAGCAAAAGCTTCAACACTTGCACAGCGTTGTAATTGGCTTTTGGATGTGGCACAAAAACTCCGTGAGAATAAAGAAGATATCGCCAAAACCATCACGGATGAAGTAGGCAAACCTATCACATTTGCCCGTGTGGAAGTAGAACGTTGTATCGAAACGGTGACACTTTCTGCTGAAACGATGCGTACGATGCATGGAGAAACTATCAATACGGATGCGATGCCAAGTGGTAAAAAAACGACCGCGTACTTTAGCAGAGTACCCGCTGGTGTTGTTGTGGCTATCACTCCTTTTAATTTTCCTCTGAACCTTATCGCACACAAACTCGCACCTGCACTCGTTGCAGGAAATGCAGTGGTACTCAAGCCCACACCCGAAGCACCACTGACTGCGTATAAATTTGCAAAACTTTTTATAGAGAGCCAATACGCAATCCCCGACGCTTTGAGTGTAGTATATGGCGATGCTGAGGTCGGTTCTGCATTGATTACAAGTGATATTCCCCGTGTGATAAGTTTTACAGGTTCTGTTCCCGTTGGAGCTATCATCGTCAAAAACGCAGGTGTCAAAAAAGTTTCACTTGAACTCGGCGGAAACGCAGCTACTTTTATCGACGCAAGTGCAGACCTTGACCTTGCAGCACAGCGCTGTGCACTAGGAGCTTTTGTCAACTCAGGACAGGTTTGTATCTCCTTGCAACGTATCTATGTGCACAAAGATATTTATGAAAATTTTGCGCAAAAGATGGCTGCAGCTACGAAAAAACTTGTCGTCGGTTCACCGTATAAAGAGGATACTTTTATGGGTCCGCTTATTGATGATGAAGCTGCAGCACGTGCGATGGGCTGGGTGGAGAGTGCTATAGAAGAGGGCGCTGTTTCTCTGCTTGAACCCCGCCTTGAAGGGCGTATGTTTTATCCGTGCGTTATGGCAAATGTGCGTGATGATATGGCAATTGTGTGTGAAGAAGTTTTTGCTCCTATCGTCTCACTTGTTAAAGTAGAGTCGTTTGACGATGCCATCCCTTGTATGAACAATTCGCCGTATGGTTTGCAGTTTTCTATCTTTACCAATGATCTGAAAAATACACAGCGTGCGATAGAAGAACTTGATGCAGGCGGTATCATCATCAACGATATGCCTACGTTGCGTTTTGATATCCAGCCTTATGGTGGTGTAAAACTTAGCGGTGTTGGGCGAGAGGGACCGAAATTTGCCATCGAAGAGATGAGTGAAATCAAATCCGTCATTATCTGCTAGATGTTTAAGAAAAAGGCGATTATCAGTGCGTGTCTGCTTGGTGAAGTATGCCGTTATGATGGCAAGACCAAAGAAGTAAACGCAGTCATAGAAGCATTTGTAGAGTATCAAATCATCCCTTTTTGTCCCGAAGCACCGCTTTTTGGTACACCTAGAGAACGCATCAGTGTTCTCATAATCGGTGATGTAAAACATATTATCACAGACGAGAGTTCTAAAGATGTTACAGCACTTTTACGTGAGGAGATAGAAGCATTTTGTGAGGTGTATTCAAACGCAGATGCCATTGTTCTCAAGTCAAAAAGCCCCAGCTGCGGATTTGGAACAACACCCCTGCTTGATGCAAAAAGAGAAGTGATTGGATTTGGCAACGGCATCGCAGCGGATATTTTTTTAGAGAGATACCCTCAAATAAAAATAGAGGATGAAACAGTTTTTTAAACCCTTTTTTTCCAAAAAAGTACAACGATACTAGAGAAGACAAAAAGTGTGAGCATACTTATTATCACGTTGGAAGTCCCATCATCACCCGAACTAAAAGGAAGACCTGTCGTGTTCATCCCAAAAAATCCCACCATCAGGTTGAGCGGTAAAAAGATTGCGGAGATAATAGTTAGAATGTAAATGAGGCGGTTCATGCGTTCATTTGTTCTTGTATTATAAAAGTTGTAGATATAGTCGAGTTTGCTTAGTTGCAGGGTGGATGAGTGTTTACTGCGTTCAAGGTGCTCATGTAGGTCCGCATAATTGTTGACCAAAAACCCCTCATCGGGGTGTAATACTTCATAATATTCTATAAAATCATTCATTGTATAAAGTGCTTTTTCTAAAACACTCTCAACTCTGGTGATATCGCGTTTGAGTGCAAACCAACTGCTCATGAAGTTTTTTCTGTCTCTGTCGCTGTAGAGAAGTTCTTCCATGTCTTGAATCTGATTTTGGTAAGAGCCAAATTTTTTCATAAAAGCGTCTATATGGGCGTTTATAAAAAAGTAAGGTTCTTTATATTTTGTTGTATATTTTTCAAATTCTTGTTTGGATATATCGTAATAGTAGCTGGCATCTTTTGTAAAAACAAAACCAAAAGAGTAAAATTCAAGTTCTTTTTCACAAATTGGCAAACGCAAGATGAGCATATTGTACCCTTCGTTGATGTCAAAATATGAGGGGTGTTTTGCATTTTTGAGATCTTTAAGGTGCAGTTCATCTAAAATATCGAGTATCTCTTTCATCTTTTACCCTCGTGAATTATTTATAAAAAGATTATAGACAAATCTGATAAGATTTAGGCTCATTAATTTTGCAAAAAGTTTCATAAACTCTGAAATGGGCAATTACACAGCAAATATTTAAATAAGCACCAATTTGATAAAATAAACTTCTTACATAAGCTTTACAAAGTAGATTTCAAATCAAGTTTGGAATAATGGAGTATATGAGTCTTCTTTATCTTGAACTTGATTCAGGATTTTGGTTCTGTAAGAAGTTTAATAAAAGATATAAAAGGCATCTTTAAATATAAAAAAAGTGCAGAAGAGAACGAGTAAAAAAATAGAGTATCGTTTGAGCAGATAAATACATAGTAACTAGCGCTTGCTAAATTTATCAAAAAAATGTCAAAAATTTAAATAATTAAGTTTGGATCACTTTTTTCTGGAAGAGGGGCGTTTTTTGAGCTGTCTTATTGTAATATAAATATAAAAAAACAGGAGTGACAAAGATGGTTTTAGTTACCGGAGGAGCCGGATATATCGGTTCACACACGTGCATAGCACTACATGAAGCAGGTTTCGATTTTGTAGTTTTTGACAATTTGTCCAATGCTTCGCAGGAGAGCCTCTTTAGAGTTCAAAAGATTATTGACAGACCTATCTCATTCGTGCAGGGCGATATACGAGATAAAGAAGCACTTCGTAGCGTATTTACGCAATATGATATTGATGCAGTTATCCATTTCGCAGGTCTCAAAGCAGTAGGTGAATCAGTGCAACAGCCTTTAGAATACTATGACAATAACATCAATGGTACTATCGTATTGTGTCAGGTGATGCAGGAGTTTGGCTGTAAAAATATGGTATTTAGCTCCTCAGCAACAGTTTATGGAGATCCGCATACGACACCTATCAAAGAGGACTTTCCACTCTCTGCGACCAATCCTTATGGTAGAACCAAACTTTTTATTGAAGAGATACTTAGAGATATTTTTGTTTCAGACACGAGCTGGAATATCGTTCTTTTGAGATACTTCAATCCAGTCGGAGCACATAAATCAGGGCTCATTGGTGAAGATCCAAACGGCATACCAAACAATCTTATGCCTTTTATAGCCCAAACAGCAGTCAAAAAACGCGATTACTTGAGTGTTTTTGGAGATGATTATGATACGGTTGATGGTACGGGTGTGAGGGATTATATTCATGTAGTTGATCTTGCTTTTGGCCATGTCAAAGCTTTAGAGAAGATTTCAAATATCAAAGAAGTATTGACAGTTAATCTAGGAACTGGAAAAGGTTATTCTGTTTTGGAGATGGTTCGGGCCTTTGAAAAAGCATCAGGCAAAGATGTTCCTTACCAAATAGCACCAAGACGCAGTGGTGATGTGGCGAAATGTTTTGCAGATCCGAGTTATGCGTTTGAGACTCTAGGCTGGAGTGCGCAAAAAGGTATCCAAGAAATGTGTGAAGATAGCTGGAGATGGCAATCACAAAATCCAAACGGTTACGCTAAGGATTAGTACAGAGTGCATTTGGCAATAGTCGTTTACTGAGGTTTACTAATTTTAGTAAACCGATGGGATACACAATTTTTGTTGTCCTTAAACTTACTTTTTTTTTAAAATTCCAAAAAAATACATTAATACTTATCGCACGCTATTTTGTTATGATTTAGCAGCCATGAGTTCGACTTCATGCACAAATCTATCCACAAGTTCAGCTTCATCAAGATTTGCTACGACTTGACCCTTGACCATTACAAGCCCTTTTCCTTTGCCATACGCTATAGCGACATCTGCATGAGCGGCTTCACCTATTGCGTTTACGACACAACCCATTACAGAAACATTGAGTGGGGTTTTTATGTGTGCGGTGCGTTTTTCTATCTCACTTACCGCACTCACAAGATCTGCTTCGATGCGTCCGCAAGTTGGGCATGAAATGATGTTAAGCCCATCAGGCATTGCGCCGCTGTCTTTTAGAATGGCACGGCCGACATTTATCTCTTCTTCAAGTTCACCTGTTATGGAAACGCGCATCGTGTCACCGATGCCATCAAGTAAAAGTGCGCCAAGACCAATAGAGCTTTTTACTGTTGCATGAAAGAGTGTTCCAGCCTCAGTTACTCCAAGGTGAAAAGGATAAGAGTTTTTCGGACGAAGCATTCTGTACGCTTCGACCGTTCTTTGTACATCACTAGCTTTAAGTGAGACTTTGATGTCTGTAAAACCTAAATCTTCGAGGTATTTTATGTTGTATTCTGCTGAAGCGACCATTCCCTCAGCACTCTGACCATATTTGTTCTCAAACTCTTTTTCCAAACTTCCTGCGTTTACACCAATACGCACTGGGAGATTTCTAGCCTGACACGCTTTGACTATCTCTTTTATACGAGATTTATCTCCGATATTTCCAGGATTAAATCGTACACAATCGACTACTTCTGCCGCGATAAGTGCAAGTTTATAGTTGAAGTGAATGTCCGCAATAAGCGGCAAAGAAATCTGCTCTTTTATGGCTTTGAGCGCAAGAGCATCTTCCATGTCTGGAACAGCGACACGAACAATGTCACAGCCTGCAAAATGAAGTCTGTTTATTTGTGCAACCGTCTCGGCAATATTGGCAGTTTGGGAATAAGTCATAGACTGAACACTAATGGGCGCATCACCGCCAACAGCAACATTTCCGACATATATCTTTTTAGTTGGGATTCTTGTTATCATGAAAAAGATTTTATCTCTTTTGGTCTAAAAAAGTGCTTTGAAGGAAAAATTATTTTGAGATTGCCACACTTCGTTTGTAGTGACAAAACGCAGTGTTTTTATGTAGGCTCTCTCACTTTTTGAGAGAGCCAAAGTAGTGTTTTAGAACTTGAAATCGAGGTTTGTGTAAACGTAGCGGCCTGGGTCGTTGAGCAGCATTTTATCAGATCCCGTAATACCGATAAGTGTCAGATCAGCATAAGTATTCGACTGTGCATATGTCGAATCGAAGATATTGTTGATACCAAAAGTAAAGTCAAAGTTTTTGTTGAGTGCATGTTTGATTTTTGTATTAATAATGCCCCAAGCAGCAAGTTCTTGTTCACCGTTGTCTGCATCATAATCTTTCCATTTTTCTGAGAGCTGCGTTTCGAGTGTTGCAACCGAGTTGTTCATGTATTCATAGCTCATACCGATATTTCCGCGTAGTGGAGCTATATCTGCGAGATCTGTATCTGTTTGTCCAACAAGTGCTTCATCTTTTTCACCGCGTTTATATGAGAGACCCATATCTACCGTCACATCGTCTGTAGCGTAGAGTGAAGCAGAGATTTCACCACCATAGATGGTTGCATCGATATTGGTAAAGTTTTGTGTAGTTGCCTTCGCATTATAATAAATATAATCACTAAGCTGAGAGTAGAAACCTTTGATTTTAAACTGCATCATATCGTTGTTGTGTTCATAGCCGAAGTCTATTTCACGGTTTCTTGTCTGGTCAAGGTCTTGACTTTTTGTTGTTCCAAGGATGTAGAGTTCTCTTGCGTCAGGAATGCGGTATGCTTGTCCAACTCCTAAAAAGATTGTGTTGCTCTTGTCTATATTGTATGTAGTGAGTAGGTTGGCGTTTATTCCATAGTAGTTGCTTGAGTCAAACGCTGCGTTTTCAGGGTTGACTTTAGACATATCGTATCTGCCGCCGAGTTCAAAATCAAAATCTCCAAAAGATTTTTTGAGTTTTGAGAAGATGGCTGTGTTTGTTGTGAGGGTTGGTGTTAAACTATCAGCAATTCCACTTATTGTTCCACTAGCAACATTAGTCGTAAAAGACTCTCCTTGCCAAGTTCTTTTGCTTCCATCAAGACCGACTAAAAGTTTATATGAGCCGAGTTCAAAATCATTTTTTAGTTTTAAGCCTTCCATAGATGTTTGTAATTGATTTGTTTTGTAGTTAGTTGCCCCTGCAACTCTATAATTTGTACCCATCGGATGGTCAACATCAGAGAAGTAGTATTGAAGATTTGTATTTGAATAGATTTCACTGATGTTTTTAATGTCATACTCAACACTGTAAATATTTGAGTAGTTGTAAATTGCGTCCATCGGTGTATTTGCATATAAAACATCATCACTTCTATTGCCAGTATAACCCAAACGCAGTTCTTGGTCATCGGCTGTTGTTACATAGGCTTTTGCCATAACACTTTTTTTTGTATAAGCATTCATGTCTTCATATTGTGGTGCGTATAAATTATTAGGATTTGTTAGAGTGGCAGGTGGTGTGAAACCATATTCACTTCTTTGCTGAGAAAGTGTATTGCCATCGCCATCTCTGTACTGTCCACTTGATTCTTGAGATGCACTGACTAAAACGCGTACCAAATCGTTTCCGCCGCTAGCAGTAACGCCTAGTTTTCGGTAATCCCAGCTTCCTGCGCCAAAGTTAAGTTCCCCGTGTAAATCTTTTGTCGGTTTTTTAGTAGTGATTTTGAGTCCGCCGCTCATGGTGCCGAAAGTTTCTACATCGTAAGGCCCTTCGATGACTTCTATTTCGTCAATTTGATTAGCTAAAATGTGAGAAACAGGCGGGTCCATTCTGTTTGGACACGCGCCGCAAATTTTTGTGCCATCTACTTCAATAGAAATATTGTCGCGTTTTTGTCCACGGATGAAGATATCGTTTGCAATACCGCTACGGCGGCTCATGTCGATGCTTGGAACCGAAGTGCTGAGTGCTTGCGCCAAATCTGCTGATATTTTTGCGTTTTGGCTTACCTCTGTTATTGTTGTTGATTCAACGCTAATCTGAGAAAGAGTAACTTCATTCGCATAAAGTGAAGCCACTGCAATAAGTGAGAGAGGGATGATTTTATTCATAAAAATACCTTAGGTAAAAAATTTAAGATATCTTACAGATTTAGTGTTACAAAAACGTTAATTTTTTGTTAAAATTGCGCCATGAAAACAAGTGAAAAAATAAAACGAACCCTGCTTATAGCCCTAG
>Ga0154590_1012_pt1 | contig 20476 bp, 21 predicted proteins | sample RifGroF2_FD_116019 | JGI IMG/M metagenome (GOLD analysis project Ga0154590, IMG submission 116019) | Sulfurimonas sp. GWF2_37_8 | reverse complement strand
ACGTAAAAGAAGCAGCTGTAAATGCGATACGAGAACAACTTCAACAAAATGGAGCATCGCGTTTTGAGATCCAAAATGCGCTTATGCCATTTTTGGACAAACTGCCTCAAAAATACCGAGGTCAAAACGCAAGACTTGGAGAAAATATATGAGTGAAGTAGAAGCAGTAAGAACTCTTAAGATAAACATACTTAAGTTTGATCCGCATGATCCAAAAGATTTCCCGCATATAGAGACTTTTGAGATACAAGAGTCCGCAGGTATGACTTTATATATCGTACTCAATGAGATTCGTGAACATCATGATAATGCGCTCATGTTTGATTTTGTCTGCCGTGCAGGTATCTGCGGCAGTTGTTCGATGCTTATAAATGGCAGACCCGGGCTTGCTTGTAGAACACTTACATCTAAGATGGATGCCAATATTACATTAGCACCTTTGCCACTTTTTGAACTTATAAAAGATCTCTCCATCCATACAGGTAAATGGATGCGTGGGCTGAATGAGAGACTTGAGACTTGGATACACGAGCAGGAGCAGACGCGTGACATAGATGCGTTAGAGGAGAGAATGGAACCTGCTTTGGCGGATGAAATCTACGAACTAGACCGTTGTATCGAATGTGGTTGTTGTGTTGCGGGATGTGGGACGATACAGATGCGACCAGATTTTGTGGGAGCTGTAGGGCTTAATAAAATAGCAAGATACCATCTTGATCCTCGTGATAAACGCAGCGAAGAAGCGTATTATAAACTTATCGGAGATGAAAACGGTGTTTTTGGTTGTATGACACTTTTGGGATGTGAAGATGTTTGCCCGAAGGATTTACCATTGCAGAGTAAAATAGCTTATTTACGTCGTATGATGCTCAAAGTCGCTTTATAAAAAAATAAAAATAAATTACAAGGAAGATATGTGTCAATGGCAGAAATGGATATTAAAAAGTTTGAAAAAGGAAATTGTGACGAAAATAAGGTTTTTTATCAGGCGATGGAGGAGGTTATCTACTCTATTGCCCCTCTGCTTGAGTCGGATCCCATCTATGCAAAATATGCTATTTTGGAGCGTTTGGTTGTTCCTGATCGTGTGATAAAGTTTAAAGTAACATGGATGGATGATCATCAAAATATCATGGTAAATACTGGCTTTAGAGTTCAGTTTAACAACTCACTTGGACCCTATAAAGGCGGCTTGCGTTTTCATCCGAGTGTCAATGAGGGGATACTGAAGTTTTTAGGTTTTGAGCAGATACTCAAAAATGCTCTTACAGGTTTGCCTATAGGCGGTGCAAAAGGTGGCAGTGATTTTGATCCTAAGGGAAAAAGTGATTTTGAGATTATGAAATTTTGTGCTGCGTTTATGACTGAACTTCACAAATATATCGGTCCTCGTATGGATATTCCTGCGGGAGATATCGGTGTGGGCGCGCGTGAGATAGGCTATCTTTTTGGTGAATATAAAAAGATAACTTCTAAATATGACGGTGTTTTGACGGGCAAACCTTTTATGTTCGGCGGTTCGCTCATGCGTCCTGAGGCTACTGGATACGGCGCGGTTTATTTTACCCAGGCGATGCTGGAAATGGAGGGTAAAGAGGCACTCAAAGGTAAAATATGTACGGTTAGCGGAGCAGGAAATGTGGCACTTCATACCATAGAAAAACTCCAGCAAATCGGAGCTATTGCCGTATCGTGCTCGGATTCGCAGGGAACTATCTATGATGCAAGAGGTGTAGATCTGGCACTTTTAAAAGAGCTCAAACTTGTGCGTCGCGTCTCTTTGGAAGGGTATGTAGAAAAACACCCCGAAGCGAAATATATACCGACTCAGGAGTATCCGCAAAATGCTCATGCTGTTTGGAATATTCCATGTTATGCTGCGTTTCCTTGCGCTACACAAAATGAACTCTGTGAAGAAGATGCGCAAAATCTTATAGAAAATGGTTGTGTGAGTGTGACAGAGGGAGCAAATATGCCATCAACGCCTGAAGCGATAGAACTTTTTCTTTCACATCAAATATGTTTTGCTCCTGCAAAAGCAGCAAACGCAGGCGGAGTGGCGGTGAGTTCTTTTGAAATGAGTCAAAACGCAGCGATGAGTAAATGGTCTTTTGAAGAGGTGGATGCAAAACTCAAAGAGACGATGCAACAGATATGTAAACGCGTGGCTCTTACGGCTAAGGATTATGGAGTTGAAGGAAACTATGTCGATGGAGCCAATATCGCAGGCTTTAAAAGAGTCGCGGATGCGATGATAGCTGAGGGCATCTAAAGAGAGAATGTTTCTCTATAAAAGAACCTTTACCTCTAGCCTTTTGAGACAAGATGTGATTTTGCCCTAATTAAACTCTATAAAATGATAATTTATAGAGAAAATTTTAGCTAAAATTGTTGGATTATTTTTTTGCGTTTGGTACATATTATCTTTTTTATCAACTATATCTACTTTCGACTGACACTTTTTCTTTATCTTAACCCGTGTATATTAATAAAATATTATTGGTATTTCAAAATTTGGCTTAACAGTTTTCACATTTGCTTCATTTGCTATTTGCTTTACTATTTCGTTTATTTCCCCATCTTTTTCATAAATATAATAACCGATAACCATAATTTGCTTTAGTTTCAAATGATACTTTTCTTCAAAACTACTGACAAGCAGAGGAGTTACCTCATAAAACTCCACCAAAATATCACTTGTATTTTGATATTGAAATTGATTTTGTCTTGAAGCTGATTTGTAAATCGCTCCACTTTGTATGATTCTCAACTCTATTTTTTCTCCGCCTATTTTCATATGAAGCATATCACCATACAAACTAACTACTAGCCCTAAAAAAAGTAATATTTTTCTCATCTCAATGTCCTATTATTTGAAGTTTTAAATCTGATAAATATCTACCATCTTTACCATTATCAACTTTATCTGAAATAGTGACTTTCCAGATACCATATGGATTTTCATCATAAAACGCTTGGCTCGAAAGTCTTCTGCTAACAGTGGATTCTCTGATCTCATAAGGTCCATCAATCTCAAATTGCATTGCATCTTCTTCATCAAGGGCATTTCCTGTTTGTAAAAGTTCAGTTTTTGTCCCAGATGGTGAAGTAAGTGTAATCTCCAAATCCCCAGGTCGCCAATGGTAAAAATTGTTCAATGTAAATCCAACCCATTCAGTTTTAGTAATATCATTTGCCGTAATATTAAAATCAAAACTCTTTCCACTTGAACTATTTGCAAATGTCAAGTTAGTATCTTCGCTGTTCCATGGAATATTTATTGTAGCATTTATCTCTTTGAGCGGTGAAAGAGTTGTATGATTTTTACAACTTTCAAGCATCTTTTTTGCATCAATAACTCCGTATCCATAATCTATACTGTGCCATAAATTAGCACTATTTTTGACCCAAGTTGGATTAGTGACATCTATTTTCTTTGAAGTCGTAGCTATGAGATATTTCACATCACGATAAGTTAAATTTGGACAAGCTTCCAAAACAAGTCCTATGATACCACTTACTTGTGGTGCAGCTGCACTTGTGCCATTGAAGCCTATGGAGTATTGATTGTTTTTATCGGTAGTAACTATATTACTAGTTCCGTTTCCTTGAGCATAAGCACTCACTAAAAGATTTGAACCAGCAGAAGAATACCTAGCAACTGTATCATCATAATTTAAAGCTCCAACCGCTATAGCATACTGATTGTTTGCTATATGAGAAAGATTAGAATTTCCAACCACCATTCGAGGGTTACTGGTATTATGATAATCATTAAATGCTACTTGAGGTACTCTTGAATTTCCAGCACCCATTACATAAATTCTCCCTTTACCATCTCGCAAATAAGTTGTACCTAATTGCAAAATTTGATCATAATCATAGTCATAAGCATATATTGGTGAGCCCCAACTATTATTACTAACTAAAATATCATTTGCACCATCTCCACTAAACCAAGCCTGCTCTAACCCAGAATCTATAAGAGAGCCATAAACCGCTCCATTTATATCTTCACGAAGAAATGTATATCCTACTAGTTTTGAATATGGAGCAACTCCGCGTATTCCGATACCGTTAAATCCTCTAGCCCCAATAATTCCAGCGACTTGTGTGCCGTGGTTATATTCTAGTCTTATCGAAGTTGGGTCATGTTGTGGTGGATTTGTTTTGGGATTCCACGAGCGATTTGCATCATAATTTTCTCTCAAGTCTTCATGATTACTATCAAAACCATCATCTACTACTTGAATATAGGTTTGATTTATTCTTTTTCCTTCGATAGTATCTAAACCTAATTTATCAATATGCCATTGTTCATTGCGTTTTGGATCATTACCAACGTTAGGATAATTATTTATAAAATCATCCATTGTAGTTTTAGCATTTAAATATGGTACGACCTCCCTGTTATGTGGGTCACCAATGCTATCATTTACATCGAGCAATTGTTTTATTTTGTTGATTATTATAGTTTCGTTTTCATCTAAACTTATTCCGATAAATTTATGATTTTGTAGTTTTCTTATATCTAAAATCATATCTCCATCTCTATCTGCATCTAAGCTTTGAAACAATACTGCGATATTTATAGCCTTAATATTTGCATTATTTGTTTCCATAGAATAGGGTGTAACGAGTGTTTGAGCTACAACTGTTCCCAAAGATAAATCTCCAAACTTAAACTCTACAGTTTCACCCTCAATATATTGATATTCACCTTTGTCATTTGTAAATCCATCTTTTGTAGTAGTTTTGTAGTAAAGTCCTTGCACAGGAGAATCGACAAAAATACCCGTTTTGACTATTTGATTATCTCCAACATCACTTGAACTACTGCTTCCACCATCTCCACAACCAACAAATAATAAAGATAAAATACAAAATAAATTACACCACTTCATACAAAATACCACCAATAAATTAAACAGTTTTATTCTTACCAGGAACAGCCATCAAACTATATAAGAACTGTTTTATTGTAACATATAAAACATTAGACACTTTATAGTTTATATTTTTAAGTTCACGTTTACCTCGTGATGAAAAAACAAGCAAAACATATTTCCTACTTATGATACAATCTTTCCAAATATAACATATTTTACTTAGCGTTTTTACTAGAAAGGATTTCAAAATGTGGCTACAGACGAGCTGCGATTTTACATTTGAGATAACTGTTCCGACACCTTTTGTGCTTATGTTGCGCCCTCGAAGCAATGTTTCTCAATGGATAGCTTATGAGAAATACAAAGTGGTTCCGAGTGTTCCTGTTTTTGAGTTTACGGATATATATGGTAACCTTTGCCAACGACTTATCGCTCCAGTAGGAGACTTCGCTATCTATACTACTGCAAAAGTTATGACGGCAGATGTTGTCGAAGAAGCCCCAGGAGCACCTTTCGTGCCCATAGAAAACCTGCCTGATTCTGCCCTTATTTATCTGCTTCCGAGTCGTTATTGTGAGTCGGAGCGTTTTAGTGCTATGGCTATGGAGATCACAGCAGATGTTCTTTTGGGGTATGATCAGGTCAGTGCCATCACAAACTGGATACGTAACAATATCCGTTTTGAGTCCTATGACTCACATGTCCATGTCTCAGCCGCAGAGGTAAATACTAGACAATCAGGCGTGTGCCGTGATCTTGCTCACCTTGCCATCGCGCTGTGTCGCAGTTTGAGTATTCCAGCACGCATGGTTGTAGGGTATCTTCACGGGCTAGAGCCTATGGATCTTCATGCTTGGTTTGAGGTTTATGTAGGCGATCGTTGGTATGCTTTTGATGCGACGCAAGCTGGGATGCGTGCTGGTTATGTTATCATAGGCTACGGACGGGATGCGGCGGATGTCGCGGTCTATAACCAATATGGTCCAGCACTCTATCCCATCTCCCAAACTGTACGCGTACTGCAGATAAGTGACAATAGTTCTATTTAAGGATAACTCATGCCTCGTTACAAAATCATCCATCGAACTTACTATAACTATAGTGATTTTGTAGAACTGGGAAAACATAACCTGCGTTTGCGTCCACGCGAAAATTATGAACTTCATGTCAACTCTTTTACCTTAAAGATACTCCCCGAAGCAAAGCTTTTTTGGCATCGGGATGTTGAGGGAAATTCTGTAGCTATTGCCAATTTTGAAACAAGTACACAACAGCTTTTTATAGAGAGTGAAGTGATACTTGAACAGTTCAACGAATCACCACTCAACTTTTTAGTCGCTGATTATGCACTTTCTTACCCCTTTATATATGAAGCAGAAGAGAGATTTCTCCTCAGTGCTTATATGCTTTTGCCACAAGAAACAACACGCACTCTTCTCAATGACTGGATATATCATGTTTATAAATCAAACGAACCTGTGCAAACTTACACGCTGCTCCAAAATCTAACAGCACATATTTATAAAACGCTACGTTATCAAGCCAGAGAAGAAGAGGGTGTGCAAAGTGTCGAAGAGACGCTTTCTCTTGGCTCTGGCTCATGTCGTGATTTTGCTTTGCTATTGATGGAGGCTGTGAAATGTTTGGGGCTGGCTGCGCGTTTTGTGAGTGGATATCTTTATGCCCCACTTATGGTTTCAGAAGTCGGTTCTACCCACGCTTGGGCTGAAGTGTATCTCCCTGGCGCAGGCTGGAAGGGATTTGATCCGACTATAGGAAACATTGTCGGAAGAGATCACATCCCTGTAGCAGTCTCAAGGCTTCCTGAGTCTGTTCCGCCGATATCGGGCACTTTCGCAGGCGTAGCAAAATCGACTTTAGATGTTGGAGTTTGGGTTTCTCAGATATAAACTTTACTCAGTGAAGGTGAAAACGCTTTTGTGCTCACTTGTACACGTTCGCCTACTTTAAAACGCAGTGCTTCTTCTTCGTCGATTACCACTTCGACTATTTGTTGTCCGATGGCTACGATAGCGATATATATCACATCCGTTTTGAGTATTTCAAGCAGCTCACCCGTGAGAGAAAACTTTTGTGAGCCCTGCGTTTTGAGGAGGAGTTCTTTTGGAGAAGCGTCATGGATGATTTTACCGTGTTTGAGTTCTATAATGCGGTTTGCAAGTCTGTATATCTCACTAGGATCGTGGCTGACCATGATACTTGTTGTGCCAAACTCTTTGTGAAGGGTGAGGATATCCTGCTGGAGTTTTGTACGCATAAGTGGGTCGAGTGCGGAGAGTGGCTCATCCATGAGTAGGAGTTTTGGACGGCGCATAAAGGCACGGCAGAGTGAAACTCTCTGTTTTTGTCCGCCGCTGAGGCTGTTTGGCAGACGATGTGCTAGTTCTTTGAGTTCTGTGAGTTCTAACAGGTGCGAGGCAAGTTTTTTGTCTTTCGCGGCGAAAAGAAGGTTCTCTGCAACGCTCATGTTGGCAAAAAGTGCATAATCCTGAAAAACAAATCCAATACCGCGTTTTTGCGCTGGCAGTGTTGTTTTGTTACTCAGCCAAATCTCACCGCCGACTTCTATCTCACCGTTTGCTTCTTCAAGTCCTGCTAAGATACGTAAAAGTGTTGTTTTTCCGCTTCCGCTAGAACCTGAGATAGCTACAAATTCATGTTCTTTGATACTAAACGCAACATCAAGTTCCATATTTCCAAGAGTGCCGTGAAGCGTTTTTTGTATGTTTATGTAAAACATCAGGCGACTCCTATGCGTTTGTTGTAGCGCAGGTTGAAGATATAAACGCCGAGTAAAACCAAGAAGCTCAGAGTGAGCATGATAGCACTATAAATATGTGCGTGCGTGTAGTCCATAATCTCTACAAACTCATAGATAGCGACGGACGCTACTTTAGTCTCACCTTCTATCGAACCGCCCACCATGAGTACCACGCCAAACTCTCCGACGGTGTGCGCAAAAGTGATGATAAGTGCCGTGATAAGTGCGGGTTTGATGTTTGGAAGGGCGACAAACGCAAGTGTCTGGAGTTTGTTTTTTCCAGCGATATAAGAGGCTTCGAGCATATTTTTGTTGAGTGATTCAAAGCCGCTTTGGAGGGGTTGCACCATAAAAGGAAAAGAGTAAAAACAGCTAGCGATGACTAAACCCGTAAAGTTGAAAACAAGTTTTATCCCAAAAGTTGCATCAAAAAACGCACCAATAGGTGAGTTGTATGAAAGTGCGTAAAGGATGTAAAAACCAAGCACGGAAGGCGGTAGAACGATAGGCAGTGAAACAATGGCTTCGACTAAAGGTTTGCAGCGGCACTTTGTTTGACTCAGCCACCAGCTCACGGGCAAGGCGATAAGAAAGAGGATAAAAGTCGTAATGGCTGCAAGTTTAAACGAGAGTAAAAAAGGTCCAAAATCAAGTTCGTTCATCTGTGCTCCAATGTACTTGTAAGGTCTGCCATGGGGGATTGATAGAGTGCGCTTGTGACGATAGCATCTATGCCTGTTTGTGCAAACGCAGCTGCGTTTTGCATGTTGATACCTCCAGCAGCGATGATAGCTGCGTTTGGATAGTGTAAAATTTTGTAGTTTACTATCTCTTCTAGTGTTTGCACATCACACTTGTCTATCTGCAGAACATTAGCTCCAAGAGAGAGCATCTCTTTTGCATCTTCAAAACTATGTGACTCAATGACGAGTTTTTTTTCTGTGCAGTGAGACTTTAGCTGCACTATCGCTTCTCTAAACGCAGCGGCGTTTTCATAGAGTGCGCGGTGTTGTGGGAAGATAAGAATACTTTCACTTAGACCCAAACGATGAGGCAAAACACCACCGCAAAGCAGGGCACGGATAGAAAAACGCTTTGCGAAAGGATGGCTTTTACGTGTTGTAAATATTTGGATTTTTGGATTGGCGCTTTTTGCTGTTTGAAGCATCTTTGCCGCGTTTGTAGCCATACCGCAGGCATACTCCAGAAGTATTTGTGAGACTCTCCACGCCTCATGAACAGCCTCGTGAGCACCAGAAAAAGTGAGTAAAACTTCGCCTTTCATGAGTCTCGTTGTTGATGGAGCAAAGCTAAGAACTTCACAGCCTAAAAGTTCAGCTATACGGACAGCTTCTTCGCTGCAGGCGCAGATGATATCTTCGCGGGTGCTGATACTAAGAGTGACTTGTCGTTTCGGCAGTGCGAGCATATGGGTTGTGAGGTCAAGATAGGGGAGGTCTTCACGGATATATTCCCAAAGTTCGATGTCATTTAGTCGCATTTTGTTTCACTTGTTTGAAAAATTTTGATGATTGAGAGATCGCTGGCTTTGATGAGCGCTATGAGATTTTGCTGCTCATGTAGCCCCATTTGAAGAGCAGAAGCTTTTGTGATAACACTTCGCAAAAGAGTCTCACCAAAACGCAGTTTGACACTGCACAAAAGTGTGCCTATCTCTAAAGATTCGATGATACATGGAAGTTGGTTAGAGATACTCAACTCTCCTTGTATGGATGTTGCTAGGGAGATATTGGAAGATTTGACGCCAAGAAGTATCTCTAAATCATGAGAGAGTGGAAAACTGAGCCCAAGTGCCATGAGCCGCATTGTCTGACCATTGGCATCAAGGGAGAGTACGCTGAGGTTATCGCTGCTTTGGATGTCGGTGATTTTTGCGCGGATTTCATTCATGGACGATATATCCGTAGCGTTTGAAGATATCTTTTGCTTTTTGGCTGATGATAAAGTCATAAAACTCTTTATACTCTTGTGAATCCCCTGCATATTTGAGTAAAACTATTCCCTGATCTATCGGCGCATATAAAGTAGCATCGACGCTTTCCCAGTGGATATTTTCTTTGTACTGTGCCATTTTAGGGCTATATAGAGAGGATTTTGCTATGAGTCCTATCTGTGTGGCAGTCACGGCATAAGAGACGGTTTGTGAGATAGACTCTGCAAAAACGAGCTTTTTTTTGATATTTTCATAGACTCCGCTTTTTTGCATCGCTTCGATAGCTGCGGTGCCATAAGGAGCTGTTTTTGGATTTGCGATGGCTATTTTTTCTATTGATGTATCTTCTAAAAGTTTCATTCCTTTGGAATAGTCCTGAGGTTTAACGCTTAAAAACGCAAGTGCACCTTGTGCGTACATGAGCGGTTTTGTTGTAGCGATATTTTCTTTGTAGAGCGTTTCAGGATAGAACATATCTGCGGACATAAAGATGCCATAGGGTGCACCGTTTTTGATCTGCGCCGTGAGTTTGCCACTGCTGCCAAGGGTGATTTTTACCTCTGTTTGGGGGTGCGTTTTGACAAACTCTGCTTTGAGTGCGTCCATAGCATAACTGACATTTGCTGCCACGGCGATATTTATTTCACCTGAGAAAAGTGTGCTGATGCTTAGGGCTAAAATTGCTAAAATTTTTTTCATCTTTTTTCCTATTTTTGTGAGAGTAATTGCAAGATATATTCTATCGTTATATATTTAAAAACGCAACGAATTTGTATTTTTTCTTTTTGTGATAATAGAGAAGCAGACAAAAATGTATAAAATTTGTATTAAGAGCTTTTAAATAGCACATTTATTTGATAAAATAAAAGCCATGTATTATTTTACTTTTGAATACCCTTATCTCATTTTTTTACTTTTACCTCTGCTGTATTGTCTCTACAAATGCAAGGAATTTAGCAAGCCTATTTACTTTGTGCACCTGCATTTTATGCGTGTTGGAAAAAACTTTGCAAAACTTGAGTGGATAGTGAAGATAGTTATCTTTGTCTTACTTTGTATCGCTTTGTGTTCGCCTATCCTGATAGAAAAATTTGATCCGCAAAATAGAGAGGGAAAAGATATCGTCCTAGCGATTGATGCGAGCGGTTCGATGAACTCTTCAGGTTTTGACGCGGCAAATGAGCTCAGTGGCGGGGAGCGTTTGAGCCGTTTTGAGTTGAGTAAAATAGTAGTCAAAGAGTTTATAAACGCAAGAGTACAGGACAATGTAGGCATAGTGCTTTTTGGAGACTTTGCGTTTATCGCCTCTCCAATAAGTTATGAAAAAGAGATAGTTTCAGAGATGTTGGAGTATCTCACACAAGGAATGGCGGGACAAAACACGGCTATAGGTGAGTCTATTGCTATGAGTGTTCGTGCTTTTAAACTCTCCAAAGCAAAAACAAAAATCATCATCCTTCTCACCGACGGAGAACATAACAGTGGTGCTATATCTCCAAAAGAAACACTTGTAGAAGTTAAAGCGCAGGGGATAAAAATCTATACTATTGCAATGGGCAACAAAGGTGAAGCAGATGAAGCTTTACTTGAGAAAATAGCCAAAGAGAGTGGGGGAGAGTTTTTTCGCGCATCAAACGCAAGTGAACTTCAAGAAGTTTATGCAGAGATAGATGATCTCGAATCTTCAAAAATAAAGAGTCATGAGCAGAGTCTTAAAGAGTATTATTACTCTCTGCTTTTGTTGGGAGCATTGGCACTTTTGGTCTTTTTATTTTTACGGGAGATGCGCCGATGAGTTTTTTGTATCCGCAATATTTTTGGCTTTTGCTCCTGCCGCTTGCATTTTTTGCCACGCAAGGTTTTTTCCTGCGACGCGTCGCTGCGTTTGGATATTTGCTGACATTTTTCTTTCTTGTTATAGCGCTTGCACGTCCTGTTTTACCAGCCCAATCTGTACAAAGTGATGCGATACTCAGCGATGTTATTATAGCCGTCGATCTCTCTTATTCGATGCAGGCAACAGATGTAGAACCAAGCCGTCTGGGTTTTGCAAAAGAGCGTTTGCATGAGCTTGTGAAGTCTGAGCAAAAGAGCAGATTTGGCGTTTTGGGTTTTACGACAAACGCCATAGTTCTCTCTCCGCTTACGAGTGACTCTGAACTTTTACTGCATCTTTTTGCTTCTTTAGATGAAAAACTCATCATCACCAAAGGAAGCTCCATCATGTCGGCACTAGAGCTTGCTAGAAAGATGTCACACTCCAAGATGCCTTGCGTGCTTTTGCTTACAGACGGTGCGGATGAGAGTGATTATGAAGCAGAGGCCGCATTTGCAAAAGAGAATGCCTTACGCGTCAATATTTTGATGATAGCAAGTGATTTTGGAACAACACTGCGTTTGGCAAACGGAGAACTGCTCAAAGACGAACTGGACAATCTCGTCACAACAAGAGCAAATGAAGCGGTGGCACATATCGCGCAAGAGAGTGGCGGTGTGTATAGTAGAGATTTTGATACGATACAATCTGCACTAGAAGCACAAAGAGAAGAAGATTTTACGACAAAAAGTATGAGCGTGGTGTATGTGGAACTCTTTTATTATTTCGTATTTTTGGGCTTACTGAGTTTTTTACTAAGTGTTACGACACTTAAACGCTACCTTATTGCGTTTGTATTACTTTTTGGATTGCAGCTGCAAGGGAGCATTTTAAACTATTTTGAAGATGCCGATAGAGTTGCGTTTAAAGAGGCAAATACCTATTATAAGGCGGGAGAATATGAAAAAGCACTCAGCGCCTATGGACGTGTGAAGTCAGATAATCCTGCTTTTAAGGGTCGTGTTTTTTACAATAAAGCCAACACGCTTGTGCGTCTGGGAGAGTTTGAAAAAGCAAGAGAGAGTTATCTCAAGTCGCTCACACTTTTTTATACCAAAGAAGCGGATGAAAATCTTGAGTACATCAAAGAGGCAAAAGAGTCTAAAGAGATGCAGAGCGGACAACAAAAAACAGATAAAAAATCTTCTATCGCCAAAGAGCAGGAAAACTCTGCAAAACAAAAAGAGGGCGGAAGTTCCAATATGAAAGTGAGCGCAAGCGCAGGAAGCGGAGAGAGTAAAAATGAGAAAAAATCTGCACAGGAAAATATCTTCAACATGAGTCAAGGCAAAGCCAAACTCAGCTCAAAACAGTATGAACTTATCAACAAAAGGCAAATAGATGAAAAAAAACCTTATTGAAACGCAACGTATCTAAATCGAAACCAATACTTCATTTTGCCATCATCCTCCAAAATATCCACATCGAGGCAAACTTTACAAAAATAAGCTTTCAAGAGAGTGCTGTTTCTTAGCACTCTGGATTAAAAAATATTATGATGGGACTTCACTAATCATAGTTTCAGACTTTTTTGATAAAATCATCACAAATAAACCAATACAAAGAAATTTACTTATGGAACAAACACAAGCTAGAGCCAATATTTATGCTCTTTTGTCTCGAACACTTCTCCAAGAACTTGACGCACAAACACTGCAAATCATCAAGAATGATACAAATATTATGGATTTTTTGCCTACTTTTAAAGAGTGGAAAGCTTTGGAAGAATTTTCTGATGCTATCCTTTTGGAAGAGCACATTAATCCAGATTTTGTAAATCTTTCTCTTTTACACCTTATCCCATATGAAACTTTTTATACACGTGAAGATCAGATGATAGAAACAGGCGGCGCAAATCCCGTGACGGATATGTATAGTGCTTATGATTTTATGGTTGACTATGAAGTCTCTCGTACTATCTCAGCAGATCATATCGGTGTGGAGTATGAGTTTATGCATCACCTTGCAAAAGCAGAGCTCAAAGCACGAGAAGAAGGTGACATGAGCGCTATTAGAGAACTTCAAAATGTTCAAAAAGAGTTCTTAAACAAACATCTTTTGCTTTGGGCGCCGATGTATCTTATCAGCATGAAATACGAAGCAAGAACTCCACTCTATTATGATGTGGCGGATATGGCGTTGGAGTTTATCCTCAGCGACAATGAATATCTAAGTAAAGAGCTTTTGGCATAATGTCCCTCATCCACTTAGAAGCAAGTAAATGTGTTCGCTCTTTGAGCGTAGAGAGTCAATGTAATAAATGCGAAGTAGTCTGTCCGACTGCGGCGATAGTTGTGGGTGAAAATCCTCTTCCTTCTATCAACTTTTTCGCCTGTGTGAGTTGTGGCGCTTGCCATGGAATATGTCCAAGTGAAGCACTAGGTTTGGAAAAATTTAATGCTACAGACTTCTTTTTTGATTTTGTAGAAGAAAAAGAGGCGCATCTTATTTCGTGTAAAAAAAATGTTCCCTGTATCGCCGCTTTGAGTGTTGAGCATCTTATCTCTATTGCCGTTCTCAAAAAAGAGCTTGTGTTGGACACGGGATATTGTCATAGTTGTGAGATTGCTACGACATGCTATAAACAGATAATACAAAACTATGAAGAAGCAAGTTATCTGCTTGAAGCGATGGAAAATGATGCGAATGTGCGACTTGAAGATGTTTCGTATGTTGATGATGCAAAACCAAGTGACAGAAGAAATTTTTTAAGCGCTATCAATCTTGCAACTATTGGAAAAGTAAAAAAAAGTTTTGAAGATGAGGTGAAAAAAGCGAGTGACGAACTCACAGAACATACCCTACAAAAAACGGATATCGCACTGCTCAAACAAAAACGCATACCGCAAAAACGCAAGATATTTTTTACCGCTATAAAAAGAGTAGAAAAGCCTTCACAGTTTCATATCGTAGATGCCTCTGAAGTGAGTTTTACTTCGCAGAAAATCATGGATGCGTCATTGTGTACAGCGTGCCAAATGTGTTATCGCGTTTGTCCGAGTGGTGCTCTGAGTTCTGACATCAAAAACTCAAAGATAGACTTCGACCCGTTTTTATGTATCAAGTGTCATATCTGCCATGATGTTTGTGAAAGTGACGCTCTCACGCTCTCTGGTGCATACAATGTCCAAGAGTTTTTTGAACCGACTGTAGTCAACCTGATCTCTTTTAAGGTCAAAAGATGTGATGAGTGCGATATGATTTTTAGCACAAATGCACCGCAGAGACTTTGCCCAAGATGTAAGGTCGAAGAAGAAGAAGCACGCTCCCTTTGGGGTATAACGGAGGATATGTAGTATGATGAACAATGCAAATGAAATATCACGCCAGACAAAACTCTATGGATATATAGGTGAGCATGCTGGCTCATGTAGGTTTTCTGCGGTGATAAATAAAATATTTAAAGAAAACGCAGATGATGCAATGATGATACCTATGAATATCCGAGAGGATGATTTGTATTTTACGGTATCAAATATACGACAATCACATCTCCATGGAGTGATCATTTCAAATGAATACACTCAAAGTGTAGTAGAGATACTTGATGAAGCTTCGGAGCTTGTCAAACGCAGCGGTATGTGTGATATCATCTATAAAAAAGAGGAAAAACTTCGCGGTGATATCTTTAGTTTACGCGCGCTCAATGAGCATCTTAAAGACCTTTTAGCTACAAAGATAGCGATCATAGGAGTAAACTCTTATGCAAAAGCTTTTGCATTTTTGGCGTGTGGTTTTTCTGTGAGTTATTTTCATGAAAACTTAGAAGAGTTGATGACATTTACCAAAGAGGTAGATATCCTTGACGCAGATCTCAACCGTCTAGCCCCTCGTATGTCAGTTGATCTCTCAGGATATGATGCGGTTTTAGATTTTTCGGATATACAAAATTTTGAGATGATAGAAAAACTGCCAAAACATAATCTGGATATGAAAAACGATAAGCAGTTTTCTGCTTTGAAACAAAGAGTACATGAGCTAGGCGTAAGCTATACAAGCACAGATATGATAATCGATAAGTTTTGTGTAGCAGCCTATAGAGCTATAAAAAAGTAAATACATAAAGGATAGATACAATGAGTAAAGATGATTTTAGCGATTTGAGAGTTGAGTTTGATAAGTTTGTTCGTGAGAAATGTTCACTGGAACCACAAGAGGGTGCGAGCCAAAATCCTGATGCTGGAGATAAGGTAGATGAAGAGCCTGTTCCTCAGTTTGTTGATGCCCTTACAGCAAAGTTATTGGCACCGGCACACAGCGGTATCTATCTTTCGCGTTTGGATATCAAACGAATAGCAGAAGCTATAGATGAATCCCTTCCGATAAAAGAACGTCTTAAAATGGTACGCGCACTTTTTAGACATACGACAAAAAAAGAGTATCTTGAGCGTGCATTTACCGAGATAAACAGACATATAAATGGACGTATCTTTATCTATGAAGAACTCTCAGAAGCATTTCCTGCATCAAAAAGTCACTTTGATATACACATAAGCAAAGCGAAAAAAACGATGAAAATGTTTGAAAATATTGTAGAAGATTTTGAAGAGATAGAACCGACGGATGACCCTTTGATCATTTAAAGATTTGCGGGGAGTTAGATTCCCGCTATTTGAAGATAGCCCTGCCATAAAACAGCGCTGAGTATTCCTGCTGTAAAACCTGCGATAATATCATCACCCATCACGCCTACGCCGCCTTTTGCTTCACGATCGATGCGACCGATAATGGAAGGTTTTGTGATGTCAAAATATCTAAAAAGTACAAAAGATAAAAGTGACTGGATAAGAAAACCATTCTCAAACGCAGTGACTTCTGACAAACCTACGCCTATGGCGGGTGCGACGCTGAGTGCAAACCACATTCCTGCAAGTTCATCTATAACGATACTTTGATGGTCGTGTATGCCCGTCTGTACTTCATATTTATTTATCTCTCTGATGGCAATGATACTGATAAGTGAAGTAGCCAAAAAAAGTGTATAAGCACCAAAATAGATAAGAATAAGCATACCAAAAGGAAGTGCTACAAGTGTGCCAACAGTTCCTGGCGCTTTAGGCGATAAACCACTGTAGCCAAGAGTCAAAAAAAATCTGTTCATTGCGTTTTCCTGTTATTTAGATGAGTTGAGTGAAGTCGTTTACTAGTGCAAGTGTAGTCAAAGTGCGGTTAAATTCTACTTACTAAATATTCTCAAAAAAGTCATTGACTTCACACTCTAAAATGTAGGCAATTTGATATAAATGTTTCATGTTGAAATGCTGTTTTTTGAGATACAACTCCGATTGAGAAACCAAACCTACAGATTTATGTCCTAATGCTTGAGAAAGTTGAAGTTGTGAAAGACCCTTCAACATCCTCTTTTTCTTGACATTTGAACCAATAAGTTTATAAAAATCATCTATCTGATTTTCATCAATATCTTCGACTGTTCTCAATAATTACCTAGTTATTACTATTTCTTCAATTCTATTAAGATATAATTTTTTCTTCAACTAGTAATTACTATTCAGCTAAGGAATTTCTTGATAAAAACTTTCGATAATAAAATAAATATTGTTGGTGAAGATTTAAAAATTTCTATAAAAAATAAGAGTCGTATCAGTGTTGCAGCATCACTCTTTTCTATTTATGGATTTGAGAGTTTAAAAAAAGAGCTCAAAAAAATCGATGAACTTCGTTTTATATTTACAGACCCAACTTTTATTAAAACAGACGAAGAGAAAAAAAGAAGCAAATATTTTGCAATCAATTCGGTAAATACTCAAAAAGCCATAAGCGGTTCGAGTTTTGAAATAAATCTCAAAAACGAACTCAAAGGACGAAATATCGCCAAAGAGTGCAGAATTTGGGTGGAACAAAAAGTAAAATTCAAATCTAACCGTGGCAAAAACTCCATTCAGCCCATGTTTATCCTTGACAACTCAAAAGATGATAAATCTATTTATTTGGGCATGGATGAGTTTAGCAGTGCAGGATTTGGTTACAAAAAAGATGATTCCGCTTTAAGAATCATCAACAAAATGCAAGAGCAAAATATCGCAAATGTCTATTTGAATAACTTTGAGACTGTTTGGAATGATGAAAATATTTTAAAAGACATAACTCCTGAAGTTATAGATTATATCGATAATCTTTACAAAGAAAATGCGCCTGAATTTATCTATTATCTTATTTTGTATCATATCTTTGATGAGTTTTTGGAAGATTTAAATGAAGATGAACTTGCAAACGAAAAAACAGGTTTTAAAAATAGCACTATTTGGAACATGCTTTATGACTTTCAAAAAGATGCAGTTTTGGGGCTTATAAACAAACTTGAGCGATACAACGGTTGCGTTTTAGCCGATAGTGTCGGACTTGGCAAAACTTTTACAGCTCTTGGCGTTATCAAATATTATCAAGAGAGAAACAAATCTATTTTGGTACTTTGTCCAAAAAAGCTAGGCGACAACTGGAAAACATTTTTAAATAACTACGAAGATAATCCACTCTTAAAAGATAGATTTAATTATGCTGTTTTGTATCATACCGACCTATTAAGAGAAAAAGGATTCTCAAACGGTGTGGATTTATCCCGCATCAATTGGGCAAATTATGATTTGGTTGTCATAGATGAATCGCACAATTTTAGAAATAACGACGCAAGAAAAGAAAAAACAACACGATACCAAAAACTTTTAAGCACTATAAAAACAGGTGTAAAAACAAAACTTTTGATGCTGAGTGCAACGCCCGTAAACAATCGCTTTACAGATTTAAAAAATCAATTAGCACTCGCCTATGAGGGACATACACACCTAAAAGACGACAAACTCGGAGTAAACAACTCCATAGATGCGATTTTGAAAAAAGCACAACTTACCTTTAACAACTGGTCAAAACTTGCCACTGAGGCAAGAACAACAAAAAAACTCCTCGATGAACTCAACCAAAACTTTGACTTTTTCAAACTTTTGGATTCAGTCACCATTGCACGAAGCAGAAGGCATATAGAAAAATACTATGACATGCAAAGCATCGGCAAATTTCCTACAAGGTTAGCTCCACAAACGCTCAGATGCGATATTACAGAGCTTGAACATGTTATGAAAATAGATGAGATTTACAAAAAACTCTCAAGCTTTAACATGTGTGTTTATAGCCCATTTGACTATATTTTAGATGGCAAAGTAGATTTTTATAGCAACCTTTACGACAACAAAACGGACAACAAAACAGTTTTAAAACAAAAAAACAGAGAAAACAATCTCAAAATTTTAATGCGTGTCAATTTTCTAAAAAGGCTAGAGAGTTCTGTGGATAGTTTTAGAATTACGCTAGAAAACTTTGCTTCAAATATTCAAAATATCATAATAAAAATAGATGAGTTTGAAGCAGGAAAAGAGAGTTCTATCGAAGATATAAACAGCATTGAACTTGAAGATTTAGAAAATGAAGAGTGGCTTGATGATGATTTTAGCATAGGTAAGAGAGTAAAAATAAATCTAAGCGATATGAACACTTTAGGCTGGAAACAAGATTTGCTTGAAGATTTGGATATAGCACTTGCAATTTTAGAAGAGATGCGAAAAGTAACACCCACGCATGATACAAAGCTAAATATTTTAAAATCAAAAATCAAAGAGAAACTTCAAAACCCCATCAATAGCCAAAATAAAAAAATACTTATATTTACAGCTTTTGCAGATACGGCGAATTATCTTTATGAGGAGCTAAAAGATTTTAATCTCTCTTTTGGACTTCAAAGTGCAAAAATCACAGGAAGCAGTGTCAACAAAACAACTCTGGGTATTCACAACGAATTTAACAACATTTTATGCCACTTCTCTCCACTCTCAAAAAACAAAAATCTCAAAGCAGATGAAAAACAGATAGATATTCTCATCGCCACGGATTGTATTAGCGAGGGACAAAATCTACAAGATTGTGACACACTTATAAATTATGACATTCACTGGAACCCTGTGCGAATTATCCAAAGGTTTGGGCGAGTGGATAGAATCGGAAGTAAAAATGAGTTTATTCAGCTTATAAACTTTTGGCCGCAAATCACTCTTGATGAATATATAAATCTAAAAAATAGAGTGGAAACTCGCATGTTTATGGTCGATACCACGGCGACGGGCGAAGATAATGTTCTCACAAACAAATCAAGTGAGATGGATTTTAGAAAAACGCAACTCCAAAAACTCCAAACAGAAGTGGTGGACATAGAAGATATTGAGAGTTCTATCTCTATAACAGATTTGGGACTCAATGATTTTAGAATGGATTTGGTCAATTTTTTGCAGACAAAGGGCGACATAAAAGATGTCAGTTCGGGAGTGCATACGGTTTGTAAAAAAGAGACAAATAAAAACATACATAAGGGTGTGATATTTGTCCTCAAAAATATAAATGAAAACATAAACATAGACAATATCAACCAGCTTCACCCCTTTTATTTGGTCTATATTCATCAAAACGGCGAAGTAAAATCCAACCACCTCAGTGTCAAAAATACACTCGACACGCTTAGAGTTCTTTGCAAAGGAGAAGCCGAACCGCTCAAAGAGGTTTACTCGCTTTTCAACGACGAGACAAAAGACGGTAAAGAGATGGATAGTTACTCTAATCTTTTAAGCGATGCTATCTCTTCCATAGTTGTAACAAAAGAGATAAGTGACATAGAGTCTCTTTTTAGCGGTGGAGCAACGACATTTTTGCAAAATGATGTGAGCGGAGTGGATGATTTTGAACTCATCGCTTTTGTGGTTATAAAATGAGTTTTATACTTCCAAAATCAACTGTAGTGGATACATTTTTACCAAAAAAAGTTTTTGAAGCCAAAACAGCAAACGGCAAAAAGGTGTTTAAAGAAATTGTAAGAGTTACTCTAAAACATAAACTCTCTCCCAACACCATAAATATAGACAAAACTTCAAAAGTGCCTGAAATACTCATCTTTGAGATACTGTTGAGTAAAAAAGAGA
>Ga0154590_1038_pt5 | contig 21116 bp, 23 predicted proteins | sample RifGroF2_FD_116019 | JGI IMG/M metagenome (GOLD analysis project Ga0154590, IMG submission 116019) | Sulfurimonas sp. GWF2_37_8 | reverse complement strand
AAGCGAAGATAGCAGCAGCTGTAAAAGCTGAAGCTGATGCAGCAGCGGCACTTGTAGCAGCAGAAGCAAAAAAAGATGCTGATAAGGCGGCATACGAAGCATATTTGGCGGCTAGAGTTGCTCAAGAAAAAGCAGCTGCGGCAGAGGCAGTAGCAAAAGCAGTAGCAGCAGAAGCAGCAGCAAAAGCAGTTCAGGCAGAAGCAAAATTGGCAGTAGATCAAGAGGCAGCGACCACAAAAGCAGCAGTAGATTTGGCAGCAATACAGGTAGCGGCACAAAAAGAAGCAGAAGCAGCAGCGTTAAGAATTGCAGCTCTTGTAAAAGCAGAAGCTGACGCAAAAGCAGCAACAAATTTGGTTGCGGCACAAGCAGCGGCAACAGCAGCAGCAGAAGCAGCCGCACAAGCAATCGCGGATGCCGAAGCAACAGCTAAAACACTTGCGGATGCCGAAGTTGCAAGAATTGCTGCTGAAAAACTAGCGGCAGAACAAGCAGCCACAACCGCTGCTCAAGCTGCACAAGCTGCAGCAGAAGCACAAGCACTCCTTGCAAGAAAAGCGAGAATAGAACTTCTTGTAACTAAGGTGAATACTATAGATGCAAATGTAAGTGCCACCATGACACAAGCAGATGCAATAGCGGCAGAAGTTTCAAGCAATATGTCTGCAATTTTTGCAATAGCTACAGAGTACGATGCTGCAAAAACAAAAGCTAATGATGCCAATACTTCAGCATATGCTGCAGCAGACGCATATAATGCTGCAAAAGGGCAAGCGACAGTTGTTGCAAATGCCAAAACAGCGATTCTTCAAGCCAAAACTGATGTCAATGAAACAGTAGCAAAAACGCAAGAAACAACAGCAGTAGCAGCAAAAATTATTTTTGATGAAAAAATAGCAGTAGCCAAAACAAAAGCGCAAGCAGTTGGTAGCATACTTATTGAAGTTCAAGCTATTAAAACAAATGCTGATGCAGCAGAAGCAGCTGCTACAGCAGTAAGAATCGCTGCATTCAAAACAGCAGCGGCAACTGCTCTCACAGCTATAGAAAAAAGTAAAACAGATGCGGCAGCAAGTGCTACGAAAGCTAGAACGGATGCAAACGTAGCGGCAGCACTTGCTTTAAGCGACACAAACGCCCAATCATTCGCAACAGCGGCAGCAACAGCGGCAACAGCAGCAGAGAGTGCGGCAGCAACGGCAGCACAGTTGGCAACAGATGCAAAAACGCATAAAGATGCAACGGATGCAGCGACAATTGAAGCAACAGTACAAGAACAATCAGGATTTGTAACCATAAAAGTGACACCAGCAGCAAATGCAGCAGCAACTGCGGCAACAGAAGCGGCGAAGGCGGCAACGGCGTTAGCTGGTGCACAAGCTTTAATGGCTAATTATGCGGTTGAAGGACCAAGTGCTAAAGTAACTACGGCAATCAACTCTTTAAATGCTTTTAATGCTGAGACAGATTCAATGACTGCACTTTTAGCGGAGATTAAAGCTTCTTTAGGAACTCAAAACAAAGATGAGAAAGTCCTTGCAGCTATGATTGAAATTATTGAGATTATTAACTCAACAGAGATGAATACTTTCATAAGCCAAGATTCTGGGCTTCCTAACTTAGACGCACTCACAGGTAACAGTGAAGCACTCTTAGAAATAGCACAAGGAGTGAGCATAGCAAACGGCACTGAGATTATGCATGAGACAGCAACACGACTTAAAAATGCAAGTGATGTGATTGCAGCTGCGTTTAGTGACCATGCAAAAGTGATAGCTTATGAAGATACAAGAATTACCTATGATGATTCTTTAGTTATTCGTGCTGCAGCGCTTAGTGCTGCTGGTGCTATAGATACTTTTGCGTCATATACCTATGGTGATATAAGTCATTTGAGAAATTCAACAGCTACAATTGACGGTGAAGCATATGACTATATCCCGTTTATGGTTGACCCTTTGGCTTTATTGCAACAAGCTACATTTTTCAAAATGTCTAACACAAGCAGACTTGCACAAGCAGGAGTTTATGTAAAAACTGCAGCTGAATTGATAGCATCTATTGATATCGCAAATGTTTCACTTGAAGAGATTACAGTAGCAACGGTTGCGGATGCAGCAGCAGTAAGTGCTGCGTTTAACGGGGGTGGGGTTTATGTTACAAATGTCGAAAAACAAGAGAGCGTCAATCTAAATAAACTCTTTAGCAGTTCTGACTATATAGACAGAGATGATTTTACCATTCCTACAACATATATGGGCGTGAGTGCGAAAGTAATTGCTGAGTACGAAAAGCTGCAAGCTGACAATGATGCTTGGACGACTTATTATGTAGCTCAATGTAAAAATTATGACCCTGAGTTAGCACAGCCAGTAAGTAGTAATATTGACTATGACTTAGCATATTCAGATGTTGCAAAAACAAGCATAACTTTAGATGTGAATGCTTCTATAAAAGCTAATAATCCAGTACAGCATGAGAACACTATGCAATACAGCTGGGTAAATTACAGTAACAACTGTAGTGTTGAAACTAATTATGATGGTTGGGACAATAGATTTGAAGCTAAGCTTGAACCAACACCAAAAGCTAGTTTTGATGATGTTTTTGTTTTCGACAAATCAGATGAATTTACAACTGCCGATGTAAGCGGTAAAACTTTGTATCTTGCTGGTATCAATTACAATGGTGCATATTTTGTGAAAGAGAGCACATTTAACACAAACTTAACAGCAACTGTTATGGAGGGTGCTATTGATATAAACGCAAGTTATGAAATTGTCAATGGTGTTCTTCATATTTATAATGACAGCGGATTTGATATAACACATGAGAAAGATGGAAAATCTTACCTATTCTATAATCTTCCATCTGAGTGTTCTACCGCTCTTTATGCAACTTGGATTTCAGATTTAGACAAAGGTATAGCAAATAGTCTTATTTTTGATAACAAGGCACAAAGAGACAGTTGTGCGGCAGCGGTCACTTCTAAACTATAAAACAGTAATCTACAGCCATTTTTCCAAGCTAAAACTTGGAAAAATAGTTATAATTTTTTCAAAAAAGTGAACAACAATCAAACAAATATTTTTTTTCCTCTTTTTTACATTAGCAATAACACAAATAACAGCAAATGAATTAATGATTACAAACTTACAAGAGAGAGAATTTACAACAGAAGGTCTTTCTTATTTGATTAAAGCGAATAAGAAAGTTATAGATTACGCAAAACTGCGTAAGATGAATTTTTTTAATAGAAAACAAGTAATCTCTGAGGCATCAAGTTACCAAAATGGCTTATTTATACACGAAAAAATAAAGATAGATTTTACAAAAGGGTACTTTTATGAGGGCGATTTTTATATGCAGGATTGCTACTGTAGCTACAAAAATGGCACTATAAAAGCAAAAAATGCTGTCTATAAAAAAACATTTGTAGAGTTCTCGAATTTGCTTTTGCTGCAAGATGAAAAAAAATACCATAAATTTATTTACAGAGTAGATTTGGAGCAAACTCCCGCAAAACCAAACAAATAAACCCCGTATAACCAAATCGTAATAATTTTTATATATAATATATGACTAAAAAACAAAGGCAAATTTATGCAAAAAAAATCAAGAAAAGCATTTTCACTGATAGAACTTATGATAGTTATCGTCATCTTGGGACTGCTTGCGGCTATGGTTATGCCGAGTTTGACGGGTAAGGGCGAAGAGGCTAAACGCAACCTTGTGTGCGTTCAGATGAAAAGCATTTACAACAGCTCACTCGATATGTTTAAAATAGACAACGGAATGTACCCAACAACAAGCGAAGGGCTTGAGGCTTTAGCTGTAAATCCAGATGCGGAACTTTACCCGAATTACTCAACAACAGGCTACTTTAAAGATGGTAAAATCCCTAAAGATTCATGGGGAAATAAGTTCATTTATGTAAATGACGAGGGAAAAATCGAGATTATTTCCTTAGGTGCCGACAGAAAAGAGGGCGGTACAGATGAATCTGCCGACATTAAAATGAGTGAGTGTAAGTAAGATTTAGATTTTAGAAAAGGAGCGAATAGATGTATAAAGATGATGTACTAGAGGAATTGAAAAAATTCAAGGTTGCAAATCAAGACATATATGGAATTTTAGCTCTTGGTTTATTCGGTTCTGTAGCTAAAGACAATGCAAATGAAGAAAGTGATATTGATGTTTGTGTTAAAACGAAAAATGCAGACATGTTTGCGATGGTTCACATGAAAGAAGAGTTGCAGAAGTTGCTTTCCAAGTCCGTTGATATCGTCAGGGTAAGAGATAAAATGAATCCTTACCTCAAAAAAAGAATAGAAAAAGAAGCGATATATGTATAACAAAGAGCTTGTAGTAGAAATATTAACTCAGATTTCTCATGCGGCTAAAACTGTTTTACAGAGGTTTGAAGCTGTTACAAGCGTTGATTATTTTATTGGTTCTGAAGAAGGTTTGGAAAAACTAGACGGTAACCGTATAAATGATTTACAATAAATGAAACGTGCCTTTTCACTTATAGAGCTCATGATAGTCGTCATGATTATGGGTGTGGTTTATACGCTTTCTATAAGCGCTATTGGGCGTTCCGGTAGTGCTGCGTCAAATGTTACACTGGCAAATCTTAAAGAGTATATGCTCTCTTTGGAGTATGAAAAAAATGTGAAAATTTTGTGTTTGGATGCTTGTGAGCGTTGTGACATTTTGCTCGATGGAGCCAAACATGAGACGATTGAAAAGCTTTTAGACAAGAGTGTCAAAACGTATAGATATGAGTTTTTGCAAGGAGTTCATGAGGTAAAGTATGAGCTCTATTTTAACGCAGAAGATAGTGAAGAAGATGTCTGTTTTTCTTACAGCATAGACAAACAAGGAGTAGGTGAACAAGTGTTAGTAGAGTACAAAAACGCAGTATATGATTTCACTCCTTTTTTTGTTCCGACACTCAAATATGCCTCTTTAAATGAGGCGGTAGATGCAAAAGAAAAGCTCATTCAAGAAGTGCAAAAATGATATTTAAATACAAGGGCATAGACGAAGCGGGGAACAAGGTTAGCGACAAAGTCGAAGCACTCTCTCTTTTAGATGCCAAAAATAAGCTCAAAGCCAACAAAATCATCTACGAGAGCATTAAAGAAGAGAGTGCTTCCATTTTTGATGCCTTAAGCGTGAGTATGCGTTACAAAATCAAACCAAAAGACCTTTCATCTCTTTCTCGTGAACTTTCCATGTATATTCGTTCAGGTATTACTATCGTTTCGGCACTGAAAATTGTGCAAACACATTACGAAAAAAACAAAAAAATGAAACTTTTTTTAACGACGGTAAGTGCGCATCTTGATGAGGGAAAAAATTTTTATACAGCACTTGAATCGCAAAGTGTTGTGACACTTCCTGAGTTTTTTAAACACTCTATTAAGGTGAGTGAGAGCGGCGGAATTTTAGATGAAGTGCTTTTAGAATTGTCGCGTTTTTTAAAAGAGCAGGACAAAATAGCCAAAGAGATTAAAAGCGCGTTTGCGTATCCGACTTTTATGATTCTTATCTCTTTAGTCATGATTGCGTTTATGTTAGCCTTTGTTGTGCCTCAGATAACAGGGATTTTTGAGAGCATGAACCAAGAACTTCCGACACCCACAAAGGTGGTCATTGCCATGGGAGATTTTTTTAGAGACAACATAAAACTCATCCTCGCTAGCATCGTTATTTTTGTGGTTGCGTTTATGGTGCTGATGAAAAAAAGTTACGCTTTTGCGTACGGCGTCCATAAGTTCATTCTAAAACTCCCGCTTTTTGGCGAAATTGCCCAAAAAAGTGAGTTAGCGCGTTTTGCTTACATGGCTTCACTTTTGACCCGTTCGGGTGTCCCTTTTGTGCAGACCATAAATTTGAGCGCAAACATCTTAAACAACCTTGTTTTAAAAGAGCTTTTTGTGAACGCTTCTTCAAAAGTTGTCGAGGGAAAACTTCTCTCAAACGCCATAAACTCTTCTAAAACAAAGATAGACAATGCTTTTGTGCAGTCCATAGCTTTAGGCGAAGAAACTTCACAGGTGCAGAGTGTTTTGACCAATATTTCAGAGCTTTATTTTGAAGAAAATCGTGAAAAAATCAGTCTGCTTTTAACCTTGTTAGAACCTGCACTTATGCTTTTTGTAGGTGGAAGTATAGGTTTCATCGTTGCGGCAATGCTACTGCCGATTTTTTCCATGAGTATCCAATAATATGTCCAAACGCAGCGCAATAGCCCTTCTCATCACGGTTTTTTTTATCATCGCGATTAGTGTCTCTTTGGGTATCGCACTTAAACAAGTCAAAGATGCCTCTTTTGAAGTGCAGCGCGAACATTTCATACTTCAAAGCGCACAGATATTGGATGATATCAATACCATTCTCAAAAGCTCGCCGATGCTTGATCAAGTGAACTCCCCTGAAAGTTTTTTTCTTTTTCTCTCTGAGGTCTCTTTTATCCCATTTCAAAGTAGTGGACTCAAGGTTGGCATAGAGATAACAAGTGCGCGTTCAAAGGTAAACATCAACACACTGCACGATGCAAATATCTCAAACCCGCAAAAAACGCAGGCGCTTGAGAGATATCTGAGTTTTTATGGGGTATCGGATGTTTATGTCGATATTTTACTTGATGGCATGAGCGGAATTAAAGCAGATAACACCTATAATAGTGCAATATTTAACGAGAATCCTACTCTCTTTCGGGAGTATATAAGTTCACAAACGCAGCTTGAAGTGCTCAACAAATTTTATGTACAACATACGCATGAAAATTCACTTGCAAAAGTGGATTTTGAAAATCTTTTTGCTTTTTCAAAGCCGCAATCGTATGTGATAGACCTGAACTATGCAACAAAAGAGAGCTGGAGACTGATGCTAGGCTGTGATGAACTTCGCGCTGAAGAGCTGACTTTGGGCGGAGGCACTTATCTCAAGCCTGAAGATGTGACTGCGCTTTTGAGTAGTGATGAACTTGCTGCTCTGGAGCGTTTTGAGACCAGTATTTTTGAACCTTATTTGGATGTCAAAGTCGAGATAAGTCAAAATGATCAGAGTGCGTTTATACGCTTTGAGTACGATATAAAAACAAAAAAAGGGACAAATTTTGTTTACGAAATTTAACACAAAATATAAAACGGTTTTTATAGACCCCAAATCGCCACATTATGAAGTGGATGAAAAAGTCAATGTCATTCTCTCTCCAGCACTTTACTGGGTGAAAAAACTCACACTTCCTATGAAATATGTCAGGGATGTCAAAAAACTTCTCCCATCTATCTTTGAAGATGTCCTTCCAGAGGGTCATTACAGTTACAGCGTTTATAAAAGCGGTGAGGATTTTTTTGTTTTTGCGTATGAAGATAAACGCATCCTTGATACATTGACGCAAAAAGGCATCATTACATCCAATATAGCCAATGTTTATTTTGCACAAAGTGAGTTTGAGCACAGAGATGAAGCGATAGAGATCAACGATGTAGAGAGTATGTACTTCAAAGATGAGATACTTATTCTTATGCCAAGTGCGTTTGTTACGCATAGCAAACCGCTTGATATGCAGGAAATCTCCCACTCACAACATACTATCGCTCTAGCACAGTTTGGGCATATCGTCGATAACAAAAGCCTCATAAAAATCGCGGCTGTTTTTGTCGCACTGATAGTGATTTTGGCTACTGAATGGTTTGTGATTTCACAAAAAATCGCTGCAGTAGAAGAACTCAAAGAGGCACTTTTTGCCAAAGAAGGGGCAAAATCAACGATGTTTGAGAACAATGCAATCCTCAAAAAACAAAAAGAGATCTATGAAAAACAGACAAAATTGCGTGAGAGTATTGCTGTAATGCTTGCATCAAAACTTCTCAAAGATGAGACGCTCAAAGAGCTAAAGTATAAAAATAAAACTTTTGTGGCGGAGTTCTCATCTCTCTCAGCCGCAACAATAAACGCAATAGAAAAAGAGCTCAAAAGTGCTAATATTGACTTCAAATCCTCTAAACAGAGTGAGAGTTGGCGTGTGGAGGTGGCACTATGAACCGTCTCAATCCTTTGTATATCGGCGTAGGTTTAGTATTACTTGCTTTGCTATTGCTTTTAAAACTCAGCAGCGCCAAAGAAGAGCTTCTGCTTGCAAAAGCAGATTATAAAGAGACTTCTTTGACACTAGGTGAAATAAGTTCTCTCAGCAGTGCCTACATGAGTAAAGACGAGGTCAAAAAATCTTTACAAAGAATCCTCTCACAGCCCTCACTCAAAAGTGCAAATATAGAACAAAACATCAAAAATAATACGTTTTTTTTGCACTCTTCAAGTATGGACAAAGAGGCACTTAGCTCACTTATGGGCAAACTCCTCAACGGTGCCTATAACATCGGTGCTTTTGAGATAAAAAAGCTTAGTGAGAACAAAGCGAGCTTGGAAGTGGAGATAAAATGGTAAAAAAATTACTAAGATTTTTTGCATATTTTGCGTTTTTTATTTTGGCACTTATCTATTTTTCGCCAAAAGAGAGTATCTATTATCTGCTGGAAAACGAACTTAAAACGTATTCGGTTATTATTTCTGATGAAACTTTAGAAGACAGCGGTATCTATCTCACTATCCAAAACGCAGCTATCAATGTCAAATCTATCCAAAGTGCGAAGATACAAAACTGCGATGTGACACTTTTGCTTCTCTACAACTCTCTAAACGCAAGCGATATAATGCTCTCAGAGAGTCTAAAATCTTTTGTACCTTTGAAGATAGAAACTCTTTCATTTACGCAGAGTATTTTTGATCCGCTGCATCTTCACATCCATGCAGTAGGTGCGTTTGGCGAGGCAAAAGGAAGTATCAATCTGCTTGAGAAAACTATCCATATAGAACTTGTAGCTTCAGAACTTATGCAAAAAGAGTATAAAAACGCACTCAGAGAGTTTACAAAATCTCAAGAGGGAGGGTTGGTTTATGATAAAAGTTTCTAATACTTCCTTTTTGCCTTTATTTGCAAAAATACTGATACTTTTACTTATTGCAAAAACTCTTTCACTTGGACTTTTATGGTTTTTACCGAGTGATGGCGTGGAGTTGGTGCAAAAAAGCAATTATAAACCAAAGTACCAAAGAGTGGATTTTGAAAATATGATCAAATCACCTGCAGAGAGTAAAAGCGGCGGTGCAAAAGAGGGTATATCAAGCGCAGTGGGTATCACAAGTATGGTGCTAAAAGGTCTTTATGGCACACAATCAGCAGGCTATGTTATCGTTGCTCTCAAAGCCTCTCTTAGTAAAACTTCTATCATCTCTATAGGTGAAGAGTTTGAAGGTTTTCAACTCAACTCTATCGCGCAAGCAAGTGCTACATTTACAAAAGCAGGCAAAGAATATACGCTAGAGTTGGAAAAAATAAGTGCAGCTGGTCGTGTGAGCGCATTTACACAAACGCAAGAAGTAGATGACACTTTGTCAAAAAGTGTTAGCAAAGAGGATATTGCCCTCTACGCAAAAAGTCCACAAGAAATTTGGAAAGAAATCTCTATTGTGGAAATAAAAAATGGCGAAGCGATAGAAGGTTTTAAAGTGACGAAGATAACCAAAGGCTCAAAAATGGCGACTTTAGGGCTCAGAGAAGGTGATGTCATCATCAAAGCAAACAATATCGAACTCAAATCCTATAAAGACGCGATAGAGATTTACAACGGCATAGACAAACTTGACGCGATACAAATCGTAGTTATAAGAGAAAATCAAGAAGTGGAGATAGTATATGAGATTCATTAAGGCAATATTTTTAATAGCTGTGTTGGTACTAAGTTTATCAGCGCGCGAACAGGTCAATGTCAACTTTGCAAACCTTGAGATAGATGATTTTATCAAACTCGTCTCAAAGATAACAAACAAAAATATTCTCATCAATCATAAAGTAAGCGGCACGGTCGATTTTGTTAGTACGGCACCTATCTATGATGACGAACTGATGGGGATTTTGATTTCTGTTCTTGAGTCAAAAGGTTTTACTCTTATCGAAGACGGCTCTTTGTATGAGATAGTGCGCTCCACAGATGCCGCGCAAAGCAACGCTAAAGTAGTAAGCCCAGAGAGTAGTACAAGCGGTTCGTTGATGGTGACACAAGCGATTGTCGTCAAGGGCGAAAATGTGGACATAGTTGCGGCAAAAATCCGTTATCTTATCTCCAAAACAGCGAAGCTTATGACGATGAAAGAGAGCAATACTATGCTCATCACCGACTATCCAAAAAATATAGAAACAGTCAAACAGGTTATCAATGATATCGACACGAACAATGCCATGATAGTCAAAATCATTCCTGTTAAAAATACCGAAGGCAAAAAACTCCAAGCCAAACTCTCAGATATAGCAAAATCAATATTTAATGAAAAAGTGGATGCAGAAATCGTGAAAATCATCCACGATGAAAACGCAAACACTATAATAGTTGTGGGAAACGCCAAAAATGTTAAAAAAGTAGAAGCTCTTGTTGCAAAACTCGATGTGGAGTCCAATATCGCAAGCACTTTACAAATTTTTACTCTCAAAAACTCCGATGCAAAAGCAGTTGTTGCGACTATCAATGAAATAGTCTCAAAACAGACCTACGCAGACCCTGCTATGAAACCAAATATCTCTGCAAGTGAAGAGATAAACGCAGTAATAGTCGTGGGTGATCCGCAAGTTATCAAAGGTATCAAAGTGATGCTCGATGAACTTGATAAAGAAAAATATCAGGTTTATGTGCAGGCGAGGATTATCAATATCTATAAAAAAGATGCAGTGGATTTGGGTGTAAAATATGGATTTGACGGAGCGGCTGTATCATCCAATGGAGGTCTCTATTCTCTTGCTGCAAACTTTGGAGGTACTTCAATTACTCCTGCTGCAGCAACGTTAATTAAAATTCCAGATAATTTAACAAATGGTTTTGCTTTGGGTGCAACAATAGACTTTTTAGAAAAAAATGATGCTTCTAAATCAATTTCCAATCCATCAATTTTGTGTGTGAATAACAAAGAATCCTCAATTTATGTGGGACAAACAATATCAATTGCTACGGGAAGTATCACTTCCGCTACGACTTCGATATCACCAGGGCTTACAAGCAGTTATAAACGCGAAGATGTCGGTTTGACGCTCAAAATAAAACCAAGAGTTTCTTCTTCAGATAAAGTAACTTTAGAAGTAGAAGCGATTTTGGAGAGTCTTGATAGTAAAGGAAATGCTGTAACTGGAGAACAACCCATCACTTCAAAACAAGAGGTCAAAACGCAGGCTATTTTGCGTCATGGAGAGAATATCATTATCGGTGGTCTTGTGAAAAATACGAACATAAACAATGTAAGTAAAGTACCGCTTTTAGGGGATATTCCTGTGATTGGGGAGTATCTTTTTTCTTCTACATCGACAGATGAAGAGGAGACAAATTTGGTTGTTGTACTTACTCCTTATATCGTAGATAACAGTGAAGCACTCTCAAAACTTCAAGAAACATTGGGTGTTGTTGCTACTTTACAACAAAAATATAATATTGAAGTCTTTGCAAACCTAGAAAAGAAAAAAGAAGCAATAGAAAACGCAGACGACACAAGCAAAGTAAATCCGTTTGAGGCTATTGAGTAATGCTAAACTTAGAACCTCTGCACAATCTCAAGCTCGAAATAAGTGAAGTTGAAGGGCTTAGCACTGAGCTTTGTTTGAAAAATTATCTGCTTTTTTCTGAGCTTCATGGAGAAGTGACTGCGTTTATGTGTGAGCGTTATTTAGTTGAGGCGAGTAATTATTACACAAAGTTACCGCAAAAATTTCCTTTGCACATTCTCGATGAAGACTCCTACGACAGACTCTATAACCGTTTTTTAGAGCTTAGAACCGACCGAACTATGGAGAGTATGCAAGAAGATTCTGATGAGAAAAAAGATGATGAAGACATTTCACTCACAGACTTTTTACGCACCTCTTCAGACATTTTAACCAGCGAAGAGTCGGCACCCATCATCAAGTTTGTCAATGCGCTTTTTTACCAAGCCATTAAAAAACGTGCTTCAGATATTCACATAGAAGTACAAGAAAAACGCGGTGAAGTACGTTTTCGCATTGACGGAATGCTCATTAAAAACGCAGACCTTGACAAAAAAGTGGTCAATCTTATTGTGAGCCGTATCAAGGTTATCTCAAACCTTGACATTTCTGAAAAACGTATCCCCCAAGACGGACGAACACAGATAAAAATTGCAGGCGAATCGCTCGATGTACGTGTTTCAATCCTTCCGACTTTTTATGGCGAACGCGTGGTAATGAGACTTTTGATGCAAAGTTCGCAGATACCGCATATAAATGAGCTTGGTTTTAATAACGAGCTTATTGGCGATGTAAAGAAACTTCTGCGTTCTTCTCATGGGATTATTTTGGTAACAGGACCTACGGGAAGCGGTAAAACGACTTCTTTACACTCCTTTTTGCGTGAAGTTGAGTCTCCTGAGCTAAACCTTATAACAGTTGAAGACCCCGTAGAGTACAAGTCGGACAATATTTCGCAAATTCAGGTGAATGAAAAAGTGGGACTTACCTTTGCAGCGGCGCTGCGTTCTATTTTACGACAAGACCCCGATGTCATTATGATAGGGGAAATTCGTGATGAAGAGACGGCAAGTATTGCTGTTCGTGCCGCACTGACAGGTCACTTGGTTTTTTCAACTCTGCACACAAATTCAGCCGCTGCGACCATCTCAAGACTCACAGATATGGGCGTGGAGCCGTTTTTAATCTCCTCCTCACTTCTTGGTATTTTAGCGCAAAGACTCGTCCGTGTTTTATGTGATGAGTGTAAGGAAGAAGACATCATAGCCGAAGATTTTGCCGAGGATTATAAGCTCTCCAGCGATGTGAAAATTTATAAAGCCTGCGCCTGTAAAGCTTGTAATTACAGCGGTTACATAGGAAGACGCTCCATTGGAGAACTTTTGGTCATGAATGACAAAGTCAGAGATTTGCTCAAAACAACAACAGATGAACACTCCATAAAAACCGCGCTCGAAGCAGATGGTCTCAAAACAATCGCAACCCAACTCCATGCAATGCTTCTTGATGGTGAAACTTCACTTGATGAAGCGATACGCATCGGTCTAGGGCATGCGTAGAGCTGCGTTTACACTTATAGAAGTGATGATTGCGGTGATGATAATCTCTGTTGTCATCATGGCACTTTTGCAACTTTTTGCCAACAATACACATATCTTCTCTTCTTTGGAGAAAAAAACGCAAACAAATCAATATCTCTCTTTTTTAGTGACAAATCCACAATATGGGTATGAAGATAAACGCGGTACACTTTATGACATTGTAAGTGATTTTGACTTGCAAGATGAACTACGACATGAGCTTAAAAACATCAAAGCGGAGTTGCTTTATAAAGAACTTGAAGTGATAGATTTGAAAGAATTTGCAGCAGAGACAAATAGCTCTCAAAACGAAGAGTTCCAAGAGACAAACTCTGATATGGTATTTGAGATAGGAAGTAGTGTCATAAAACTCGAAAAGAGTTCTGGCGCACTGCTGCGTTTGAGGCTTTAATGAGAAGAGCTTTTACACTTTTAGAGATGATGATTTCTATCACTATTCTTGCTATTATGATGTTATACCTCTATCAAAGTTACGCATCACTCAATATCTCCAATGATATATTTGCAAAAGCGACAAAAAAAATTAGCATAAGCGAGCAGAAAAAGCAGGTGGTATTTTTAGACTTCTCTTTGGCGCTTAAAGATGCAAATGCAACGATAAATATACTAAACCAAGATACAAAAGAAGATGTTGTTTTTATGCAGAGCGCGCACTCTTTGCATAGAAACTTCAACCCCTTTGTCGGTTATATCGTGAAAAATAAAAAGCTCTACCGCATCGAGTCACTGAAGCCTCTGCTTGAATATCCACTGAGTGTTGCTAGCGAATTTGTAGTCGATGAATTTGGCGAAGTGAATGGATTTCGTGTTTACAAAAATGACAAAAAAAAGGATCAAAACGCAAGTGAAGCCTATCTTGTACATATAGACTTCAAAGAAGAAGATACTATCTTGCTTAAGATGAAGATGCTCAACGAGGATTAATTATTCTTGGATTTTTCTGATTATTAAGGTGATTGATGATTGGAAAAATGTATAATTTTAATTCATTAATATAGATTAGCAGGGGGAGATATGAATATGAAAGGTATAATTTTAGCCGGAGGAAGTGGCACACGCCTCTATCCTATTACAAAAGGTGTAAGTAAACAACTTGTCCCTATCTACGATAAACCGATGATTTACTATCCACTTTCAGTGCTTATGCTAAGTGGTATCACGGAGGTGCTTATCATCTCCACACCAAAAGATTTACCGCGTTTTGAGGAGTTGCTTGGTGATGGAAGTGACATCGGTATGCGCTTTAGTTATGTTGTGCAACCCTCTCCAGATGGACTCGCTCAGGCGTTTATCCTCGGGGCTGATTTTATAGGTTCTGATGATGTTTGTCTTGTCCTCGGTGATAATATCTTTCACGGTCATGGACTTAGCAAGCTTCTTGCTTCTTCTGTTAAAAACGCAGCCGAAGATAAAAACGCAACAGTCTTTGGCTACTATGTAAGCGATCCTGAACGTTATGGTGTGGCGGAGTTTGACGAAGCGGGCAATGTAACAAGCATAGAAGAAAAACCGACAGAGCCTAAAAGTAACTATGCCGTGGTAGGACTATATTTTTATCCAAATGATGTCGTGCAAAAAGCAAAGCTTGTTGTGCCATCTCATAGGGGTGAGTTGGAAATCACTACACTTAACCAAGACTATCTGCATGAACAGAGGCTCAAAGTAGAGCTTATGGGTCGTGGCTACGCGTGGCTCGATACAGGAACACATGAGTCACTCCTCGAAGCAAGCCAGTTTATCCAAACCATAGAAAACCGTCAGTCTCTCAAAGTGGCATGTATAGAAGAGATAGCGTATGAGATGGGTTATATCTCAAAAGAAAAACTTCTAGAACTTGCAGAACCACTCAAGAAAAACCAGTATGGACAATATCTCATCAGACGTGCTGCACAGCCGAGAGGATTGAAGTAGTATGCAATTTATAAGAACAGATATTCCTGATGTAGTTATCATTGAGCCAAAGGTTCATGGAGATGAGCGAGGCTATTTTGTAGAGACATTTCGTGCGGATAAGCTTGAAGCGTTTTTAGGATATAAAATAAACTTTTGTCAAGATAATGAGTCAAAGTCCAGTCGTGGTGTTTTGCGTGGTCTGCACTACCAGCTCCATCCTGCGGCGCAAACAAAACTTGTGCGTGTCATTCAGGGTCGCGTTTTGGATGTGGCTGTAGACATTCGCAAAGGAAGCCCTACTTTTGGCAAATATGTGGCTGTAGAACTCAATGCTGAGAACAAAAAACAGATGTTAGTACCAAGAGGTTTTGCGCATGGCTTTGTCGTGCTCGAAGATGAAACCATCTTTGCTTATAAAGTTGATAACTACTACTCTCCCCAAAATGATAGAGGCATTGCGTTTGACGATGAGGCTTTGGGTATCGACTGGATGGTGGCTCATGAAGAGCTAAATCTTTCCGCGAAAGATAAAACGCAGCCAAAACTCACCCAAACAGATGATGTGTTTGAGTATGGAGTGGATTATTATAATGTTTAATATTTTAGTCACTGGAAGCAATGGACAGCTAGGAAGTGAGATACGAGAATTGTCGTCCGCGTTTACTTATAACTTCTTTTTTACAGACAGAGAGACACTAGATATCGCAGACAAAAATGCCATAGCTGCGTTTATAGAGAAAAACAATATCAATGCCATTATCAACTGTGCCGCTTATACGGCGGTGGACAAGGCAGAAGCAGACGAAGTAAACGCAGATACCATAAATCATCTAGCTGTGAGAACTATGGCAGAGATAGCGAAAGAGAAAAATATACAGCTCATGCATATCTCTACAGATTATGTATTTGATGGCAAAAACTATAAACCTTACAATGAAGAAGATCTGACACATCCAAATGGCGTTTATGGAGCAACAAAACTTGCTGGAGAAAACGCAATAGTAGAGATAAATCCTCCAAACGCAATCATCATCCGCACTTCATGGGTTTATAGTAGCTATGGCAATAACTTCGTCAAAACAATGCTGCGTTTAGGCAAAGAGAAAGAGAGTTTAGGGGTTATCTATGACCAAGTGGGCACTCCGACGTATGCAAAAGATTTGGCGCAAGCTATTTTAGAGATACTATCCAATCATTCTGAACTTGATGTAAAATCTCAAGTACAAATCTACCACTACTCCAACGAAGGTGTCTTGAGTTGGTACGACTTTGCAAAAGAGATCATGCGTATGGCAAAACTAGAGTGTGTCATCAACCCGATAGAGACCAAAGAGTACCCTACTCCGGCGACAAGACCGCACTACAGTCTGCTTAACAAATCAAAGATAAAAAAAGATTTTGGTATCACCATCCCTTACTGGAAAGATAGTTTGGATGAATGTTTGAAAAAAATGGGAGAGAGAAAATAATGCAAAATAAAAACATACTACTAACAGGAACAGCAGGTTTTATCGGTTCAAACTTTGTGCCGTATTTTTTGGAGAAATATCCAGAGTATAACCTAATCAACTTGGACCTTTTGACATACGCAGGTGACTTAGAAAACCTCAAAGAGTGCGAAGGCAATCCTCGCTATAAATTTATCAAAGGCGATATTTGCAACCGTGAACTTGTTGCGTTTATCTTTGCAGAGTATGACATCCAAGGTGTCATCCACTTCGCAGCAGAATCTCATGTAGATAACTCCATTAAAAACCCAGGCGTATTTGTGCAGACAAATGTCAACGGTACTTTTACTTTGATAGATGTAGCTTATAAATATTGGATGGATAAGCCGTTTACTTACAAAGAGCGTTTTCGTCATTCCACACATGAGACCCTGAATCAAGTTCAGGGTGACGAAGGTTCGTTTCAGAGTGACGCGCACCGTCATTGCGAGGAACGAAGCAATCTAGTTCCTCGTTTTCACCACATAAGTACAGACGAAGTTTACGGCACATTAAACGAAACAGACTTCTTTACAGAAGAGACACCTTACGCTCCAAACTCACCTTACTCTGCAAGTAAAGCGGGAAGTGATATGATTGTTCGGGCGTATCAAGAAACTTATGGGCTTAACACTGTTATTACAAACTGTTCCAACAACTATGGCCCAAAACAGCACGATGAAAAACTCATCCCGACCATCATCAGAAAAGCCCTCGCAGGTGAAAACATCCCCATCTATGGAGACGGCAAAAACATCCGTGACTGGCTCTATGTCCTTGACCACTGCAAGGGAATAGATATAGTTTATCACACTGGAAAAACAGGTGAAGTTTATAATATCGGTGGAAGAAATGAGAGAACAAATCTGCAAATAGTAGATCGTATCTGTACTATTCTTGATGCAAAAGTATCAAAAGAGAAGAGCTACAAAGAACTTATCACCTTTGTAGAAGACAGAGCTGGACACGACAGACGTTATGCCATAGATGCCACAAAACTCGAAACGCAGTTAGGCTGGAAGGCAGATGAGAACTTTGACACGGGGATAGTTAAAACGATTGAGTGGTACTTGGAGAAATATAATTGAAATATATTAAATTATATTATAGATTTTTGAGAGATATTTTCAAAAGTAAAAGATTGCTGATAGATTTAGCAAAAAATGATTTTAAGTCACGATATATGGGCAATTATCTAGGGGTACTTTGGGCATTTGTTCAACCAACAGTGATGATAATTATATTTTGGTTTGTATTTCAAGTTGGGTTTAAAAGTATGCCTGTGGACGACTTCCCATTTATATTATGGCTTATGGCTGGAATGGTACCTTGGTTTTTCTTTGCAGAAAGTTTACAAAGTGCCACACAATCAGTACTTTCAAATAGCTTTTTGGTAAAAAAAGTTGTTTTTCGGGTATCTTTACTTCCCATCATTCAAATTATCTCAGCTTTGACTATCCATCTCTTTTTTATTCTATTTATGTTTGGAATGTTTTTGTATTATGGCTATACCCCAACACTCTATTGGCTTCAAATCCCGTATTATCTGTTTTGTACAATTATCTTAGTTCTTGGTATTTCTTGGATTACAAGTTCTGTCATAGTATTTTTTAGAGATTTAGGACAAATTATAGGTATGATTATCCAGTTTGGTTTTTGGCTTACACCTATTTTTTGGTCGATGAAGATACTTCCGCAAGAGTACCACGGCATTATGCAGTATAACCCAGTTTATTACATTATCGAGGGGTATAGAGATAGCCTTATTTACAATATTTGGTTTTGGGAACGAGCAGAATTAAGTGTGCAATACTGGGCTATAACTTTGATATTTTTCTTTGTGGGGGCAGTTGTATTTAGAAAGCTTAGACCTCATTTTGCGGATGTGCTTTAGTAATGTTGAATTATGAATTTTTAATGAAAAGAAAAAGGTACAAAACAAGAAAATGAATCAAGAAAAAAATAATTCTGAAGTGCATGGTACAGCAATAAAAGTAACCCACCTTACAAAAGTATATAAGTTATACGATAAGCCAGTCGATAGGCTCAAAGAGTCTTTACACCCACTAAAGAAAAAGTACCACAAAGACTTTTATGCTCTGAGTGATGTAAGCTTTGAGATAAAAAAAGGTGAGACAGTCGGTATCATCGGTAAAAATGGTGCGGGTAAATCAACATTACTCAAAATCATTACAGGGGTTTTAACTCCATCAAGCGGTCATGTGCATGTAAATGGACGCATCGCTTCACTTCTTGAGCTTGGAGCGGGGTTTAACCCTGAATACACAGGGATAGAAAATATCTATCTTCAAGGTACGCTTATGGGATATCCACATGCCGAGATGGAAACTAAAATAAGCGAGATACTTGCCTTTGCAGACATTGGAGACTTCATTTACCAGCCCGTAAAGATGTACAGTAGTGGAATGTTTGCACGACTTGCTTTTGCAGTAGCTATAAATGTTGACCCAGATATTTTGATAGTGGATGAAGTTTTAAGTGTTGGAGATGCTAGATTTCAAACTAAAAGTATTAAAAAAATGGAGTCTATAAAACAGAATGGTACTACTATACTGTTTGTATCTCACGGTATAGAGCAAGTAAAACGGTTCTGTCAAAAAGCTATTTGGATAGATCAAGGAAAAATAAGACAAATCGGAGATCAAACTACAGTAGGTGATATGTATACAGATAGTTTACATTTAGAGTCTTTAGAAAATTCAAAAGATGAAGAAAAACACATAACTAAATGCAATACAAATAGCTCAACACAAGCAAGAATAGTTAGTTTTAATTTATCAAAAAAACAGTTAGAAGTTTTTGATAAGTTAGTTGTTAATGTTGAATATGAAATATTTGATGGGTATATAGATGGTTTGCTTTTGGGTATAGCTATCTATGATGCGGAGAGAAATTATATATTTGGACCGAATACCTATCTTGATAAATTTGAAATAATATCAATCAAGGGAGTGCACACTATACAATATGAAATTCCTAAAATACCTTTGACAGCTGGAACATATTTTTTAGATGTTGGAATATTTGTAGAAAAAGGTATAGTTAATTTGGATTATAATCAAAATATAGAAAGTTTTACTATCTCAAGTGATTACTTTACAGAAGGAAGGGTGTATATTGAACACAACTGGAAACAATAGTATCTATAATATCCCTTTTGATCAATATCAAAGGTATAAAACTGCATCTCTTATTGTAGAAAATATTAGAAATAATAATAAAAAATTTTCTATTTTAGAGATAGGGGCAAATGAACATAAAAACTTAGAAAGATTTTTGCCAGATGATAATATCAAATATTTGGATATACAATTGCCTGAGCATTTACAAAAAGATAAAAATTATATATTAGCAGATGCTACGAGCATGCCTCAGATAGAAGATAATAAATTTGATATTGTTGTAGCTTTAGATGTTTTTGAACATATACCACAAAGTCTTAGAAATGATTTTTTGAGTGAATTAAATCGAGTATCGAAAGAGCTAGTAATCCTGGCAGGACCATTTAATGAAAATGGTGTATCAAGTACAGAAAAAAAAGTTAACCAATATTATAAAAAAAAATATGGGGGAGACTACATATGGCTTAAAGAACATATTGAAAATAAACTACCTGAATTAAATATAACTATAGATTATATTAAAAATGTTTTAAAATGCAATATTAGCATGTTTTCTCACGGGTCTTTGGAACTATGGGAAAAATTAATGCAATTACACTTTGAAGTTGCAAGGGATATGACACTGCAAAGTTATAGAATGAACATTGATAATTTTTATAATAGATATTTATATAATTTCGATATTTCAAAAAATAATTATAGGGAATTTTTAATTATAAATAAAAATAAAAATATTAAATTAGACTTATGGAATAACACTATTTCAGATGCACCCACAGATAATATTGAGTATTTTAATGCTTTTATAGAGTCTTTATACATAATCTCACAAAATGAAAGTCTAGAGCAAAAAAACTCTAATACATTCTCCCAACTCTTCATAGACCAAGGTAACGGAATAAGTGAAGAGTCATCTATTCGTCTTCCAGTGGCGGGGAATGATGAAGTGCAAACATTTACTTTTGATATCTCAAAGTATGAAAATATCACAAATCTAAGACTTGACCCACTCAATGAATCTTGTGTGCTAGAGATAGAAAGATTGGTGTTAGTCAAAGTTGATGAGAGTGAAGTGGACTTAACGCCCAAAATCTCGGCAAATGTTTGTTCTCATCATGGGAAAAGTTACTTTTTTGAGTTTTTTGATCCGCAGATTTATTTTGAAGGTTTGAGTAGTGAAGAGTTGAGTGGTGCTAAGTCGCTTGAGATGGTGGTAAGATATGCTCATGTCGCAAAAGATGCCGTCCATGTCTGTGCAAATCAGATAGCAAATGACAAAGACCACAAGATAAACTTGCTTCTTCAAGAAATTGAATCGAAAAATCAAGAAATTGAATCGAAAAATCAAGAAATTGAATCGAAAAATCAAGAAATTGAATCGAAAAATCAAGAA
>Ga0154590_1036_pt3 | contig 21612 bp, 19 predicted proteins | sample RifGroF2_FD_116019 | JGI IMG/M metagenome (GOLD analysis project Ga0154590, IMG submission 116019) | Sulfurimonas sp. GWF2_37_8 | reverse complement strand
TGTAAACAATTTCTGTTTTATTTTTTATGACTTTTATCTCTGCAACGCTTAGCCCTTCTATCTCAAGAACCATAAACTCCTGCATAGATTTAATATTGTGTTTTGCAAGTTCGCGTAGAACTTTACCTCTGTATGCCTTCGCCCAATGGCTTACACTTTTACCCTCTTTTAAAAACTTGAGTGTTGTGTAGTTTGTATTGATTTTATAAAACTTATCATAATATCCAGCACGAAGGTCTAAAATTTCATTATTGGCAAGATATAAATCTAATTGGTAGGAAAATCTTTCTCTATAAAATTTATCTGGCTCTATTGTTCCAATGGCGTTCGTTTGTTTCACTTTATAGTTTGCAATCGAATCTGAGCCAAGGATTGCCCCATAGAGGTTTGAAAATATGATAGTGTTTTGTTTGAGATACTTTTGCGCATTAGTATCAAGTGAAGCAAAATCAAGATATTGATACGCTACTCCGCTGTAACGCTCTATGGCACACATGAGCGGTGAGGAGAAGAGCTCTTCTATATAAGGCTTACAATCTTCAAAATTTTTGAGTCCGAAAAGTTTGAGTATCTCTTTCTCATCAGTGCTCATGATGATTGCGTTGTATTGATTTAGGATTTCATCTCTTGCTGCGTTTGAGCCGAGTAACTCTTTCTTTTGTTCTGTACCGCCGCTTTTTTTCCCTTCAGATGGGGAAAATAGAACTTTTAACATACACTAACCTTTTATTTTTCATCTTATATAATGATATAATCAAGGAAAATTATACTCAAGCTTAACCAATAAAGTTAAGTATATAAAAAATAAAGCGTAGAAGAGATGAAAAACAAAATAAAAATATTAGGTGCATACGGAAGCAACGCAAAGGGCTTTGGAACAAGTTCATTTTATCTGAATGCTGCTCATGTCATAGACGCAGGCAATCTTCTCAACACATTACAGGATGAGTGCGCTGAAATAGAAAATATATGGCTTACACATTCACACCTCGATCACATCTCCGATATAGCATATATATTGGATAACTACTATATTCAAAGAAAAAAGCCACTCAATATACTTGGTCTCAGCGCTACGCTAAACGCAATCAAAAAACATTTTTTAAACGATGTGATTTGGCCTGATTTTTCAAAAATTAAACTTCACAATTCAAATGAGATGTGTGTAACATATGCAAATATCATATTAGGGCAGAGTTACACATTGAAACAGGGTGAATATTTAAAAGCAATTGCAACTGACCATACGGTTCCAAGTTGTGGATATGTATATACAAAAAATCAAAGCAGTATCATCATATCAGCGGATACATATTCTCTAACAGAGATCATCAAAGAGATCAATGAAAATGATTCGATATCTGCAGCAGTAATTGAGTGCTCATTTACATCAAATATGCACAAGCTTGCTTTTGAGAGTAAACACCTAACATCAAAAATATTGTTTGAAGAGCTGAAAAAGATAAAAAAAGATAAAATTAAGCTCTATGTTAATCATATGAAACCGAGTTTATTAAAAAAAATAACAGAAGAAATCGCGCAAAATAGGGGCAAATACGAGATATTTGTATTAAAAGATGAAGAAGTTATAAATTTTTAACTAAATGCCTTGACATTGAAAATATATTGCACTATAATTCTGGCTCAAATTCGATGCCGACATAGCTCAGTTGGCTAGAGCAGCTGATTTGTAATCAGCAGGCCCGGGGTTCGAATCCTCGTGTCGGCACCATTGAATTTTGAATATTAGAAACAGTGTTAGACCAGATTAAACATAATAATTATGTAATGGTGAGATAGTCAAGTGGCCAACGACGGCGGACTGTAAATCCGCTCCCTACGGGTTCAGAGGTTCGACTCCTCTTCTCACCACCATTCAATGGCATATGCGGGCGTAGCTCAGTTGGCTAGAGCGTCAGCCTTCCAAGCTGAGGGTCGAGGGTTCGAGTCCCTTCACCCGCTCCATTGAAACTCTGGAAGCTGAAGTACAAATTCACCCTACTTCATACTACTATGTACGATAGAGATATTTATATAGAAATCTAATCATTTAAACTAATATTAATACTAAAATTATGCAATTATTGCTTGTTTTTATATCAAATTTTATGCTCTCGTGGCTCAGGGGTAGAGCACTTCCTTGGTAAGGAAGAGGTCGGCGGTTCAAATCCGCTCGTGAGCTCCAGAACATAAAAATCATATGTTTTGTTTTGATTAAGCAATAATTGAATAATTTTTGGGTATAATTCCATTTCTATTCACAAATTAAGTCGGAGGACACAATGGCAAAAGAAAAGTTTGAGCGTAATAAGCCACACTGTAATATCGGTACTATCGGTCACGTTGACCACGGTAAAACAACTTTAACAGCAGCAATTACTGCAGTGCTTGCAGTAACAAATGGTGCTAAAATGATGGATTACGATGCAATCGACAACGCACCTGAAGAAAGAGAGCGTGGTATTACTATCGCTACTTCACATGTTGAGTACGAAACTGATAATCGTCACTATGCACACGTTGACTGTCCAGGTCACGCGGACTATGTTAAAAACATGATTACTGGTGCTGCTCAAATGGATGGTGCTATTCTTGTTGTTTCTGCAGCAGATGGTCCAATGCCACAAACACGTGAGCACATTCTTCTTTCAAAACAAGTTGGTGTACCATACATCGTTGTTTTCATGAATAAAGAAGATATGGTTGATGATGAAGAATTATTAGAACTAGTAGAAATGGAAATTCGTGAACTTTTGGATATGTATGATTTCCCAGGTGACGATACTCCAATCGTAGCGGGTTCTGCAAAAGAAGCTCTTGAAGAAGCTAAAACTGGAACACTTGGTGTTTGGTCTGCAAAAATCCAAAAGCTAATGGCTGAAGTTGATAGATATATTCCTCAACCAATTCGTGAAACTGATAGAGATTTCCTTATGCCAGTTGAAGATGTTTTCTCAATCTCTGGACGTGGTACAGTTGTAACGGGTCGTATTGAACGTGGTACTGTAAAAATCGGTGATTCAATTGAAATCGTTGGTATTAGAGATACTCAAACTACAACTGTAACTGGTATCGAAATGTTCCGTAAAGAAATGGCTGAGGGTGTTGCAGGCGATAACTGTGGTATTCTTGTTCGTGGTATTACAAAAGATGGTGTTGAACGCGGTCAAGTACTTTGTAAACCAAAGTCAATCACTCCTCACACTAAGTTTACAGCTGAGATCTATGTATTAAGTAAAGATGAGGGTGGTCGTCATACTCCATTCTTCACAAACTACCGTCCACAATTCTATGTACGTACAACAGACGTAACTGGTGCTATTACTTTACCAGAAGGTACAGAAATGGTTATGCCTGGTGATAACGTAAGTATCACTGTTGATTTAATTCACCCAATCGCTATGGAAAAAGGTACTAAGTTCGCTATCCGTGAGGGTGGAAGAACTGTTGGTGCTGGTGTTGTAGCTGAGATTCTTGCATAATTCGCTTCTTGCGAATATGCATTAATCCTTTAAAAGGCAAATAACATGAGAGAAACAATACATTTAGGTTGCGAAAAGTGTACACGTCGTAACTACCACACTTCAAGAAACAAAAAAACTCATACTGAAAAATTTTCAGTGAGAAAATTTTGTAAATTTTGTCGTGAACATACTATACACAAAGAGATGAAACTTTAAGTTTCTCTCTTTTGATAGTTCTTTTTAGTTTTAAATAAGACAAAAGTCTTTTTATATATATGCAGGCGTGTAGCTCCAATGGTAGAGCACCGGATTCCAAATCCGGGTGTTGGGGGTTCGAATCCCTCCACGCCTGCCAATCATTTATTATAAATACAGCTAAGAAGCTTTATTTATAATAAATGTAGTTATTGGGAATATAATCATGGAATTAAGTAAACATATCAGAAATGCAAAAACAGAATTAGCTAAGGTTATTTTCCCAACAAAGGGACAAGTGAAGCAGGCGTATATTGCTGTTCTTATTGTTGTTTCTGTTATAGCTGCGTTTTTAGCACTGGTTGATTTATTTATGTCATCAGTTGTATCTGCAATTTTAGGTTAAGGAGAAGTTATGGCGCACCAATGGTATTCAATCCAAACGTACGGTAGTGATAGAGTAGTAAAGTCAGCTATCCTTAATATGATAGAAGAGTATGGATTACAAGATTCAATTTTAGAAGTTATAGTTCCGACAGAAGATGTGATAGAAGTAAAAGATGGCAAGAAAAAAGTTACTGAGCGCTCTTTATATTCTGGGTATGTATTTGCTAAAATAGATCTTACTACGAAGATTCAGCATATGATTCAATCAATACCTAAAGTTTCAGGTTTTATTGGAGAGGCAAACTCTCCGACACCATTAAGTGAGCATGATATTAATGTCATTCTTGATCGTGTCAATAATCGTGCAGCACCTAAACCAAAAGTATATTTTGATAGCGGTGAAACTGTACGTATTATAGATGGACCATTTGCAAACTTTACGGGAACAGTGGATGAGTATGATTTAGAGCACGGTACTCTAAAACTTAATGTGTCGATATTTGGAAGAGCTACACCTGTAGATATTTCTTATACTCAAGTAGAAAAAATTATTTAAATTTAAAAAAGGAAAAACAATGGCGAAAAAAGTTGCAAGTTACATCAAGCTTCAAATAAATGCTGGTGCAGCAACACCAGCACCTCCAGTAGGACCAGCTTTAGGACAACGTGGTGTTAACATCATGGAGTTTACGAAAGCATTTAATGAAAAAACAAAAGATAAAATGGGATTTAAAGTTCCAACAATCATTACAGTTTATACTGATAAAAGTTTTTCATTCATCACGAAACAACCACCTGCTTCTGCGCTTTTAATGAGAGCAGCTGGAATTAAAAAAGGAAGCGAGAATCCTCTTAAAAATAAAATAGCGAAGATTACTCGTGCTCAATTAATGGAAGTTGTTGAGATGAAAATTCAAGATTTAAATACAAATGATAAAGAAATGGCTGCAAATACAATTGCTGGTCAAGCACGTTCAATGGGTATTGAAGTAATAGATTAATTTTTACATATCATAAACCACAATGATATAAAACTATGTGGAAGAATTTTAGGAGAATTTGATTATGAGCAAAAGATATAAACAATTAGTTGAAAAAATAGATAACACGAAAGTGTATTCTGTTTCTGAAGCAGCTACAGTAGTAAAAGATTTGAAAAGTGCAAAATTTGACGAGACAGTTGAGATAGCATTAAATCTAAACGTTGATCCAAGACATGCTGACCAAATGGTTCGTGGTGCGGTTGTATTACCACATGGCACAGGTAAAACTGTTCGTGTTGCAGTATTTGCTAAAGGTGCTAAAGCTGATGAAGCATTGGCTGCTGGTGCTGATATCGTTGGTACTGATGATTTGGTACAACAAATAAAAGATGGCATCTTCAACTTTGATGTAGTTGTTGCTGCACCAGACTGTATGGGTCTTGTTGGACAAATTGGTCGTATTTTAGGGCCAAAAGGTTTGATGCCAAACCCTAAAACTGGTACTGTTACTCCAGATGTTGCTACAGCTGTTGCAAATGTAAAAGGTGGACAAGTAACTTTTCGTGTTGACAAAAAAGGTAATATCCATGCAGGTATCGGTAAGGTAAGTTTTGATGCAGATAAAATAGCAGAAAACCTCACTTCATTTATTGGTGCCATTAACAAGCATAAACCAGCATCTGCAAAAGGTCGTTACATTAAAAATGCTGCACTTTCATTAACAATGAGTCCAGCTCTTAAACTTGATATCGTTGCACTACTAGATATAAGATAATTAAAATAATTTTTAATGCCCTATTCGTAGGGCATAATAAAGTTACTTATTTTACTTCGTAACTGCATTTTATGGACTAAAGATAATGGGTGTTTTGCTTAATTGAGGAATTTCCTCTACCTGTTTGAAGTGTTGTCTGGAAAGGAGATATTTTTATGACAAAAACTAAAAAAGCTGAGATTATTGAAGTACTTTCAAATGAATTTAAAGCTGCGCAAGCGGTAGTTTTTTGTGACTACAAAGGTTTGAGTGTTGCTCAATTAGAGGAACTTAGAAATCTTGCACGTGCAAAAGACGCTAAAGTTCAGGTTGTTAAAAACACTTTAGCAACGATAGCACTTACTAATGCTGATCTTACTGGTGTTGTGTTGAAAGACACTAATGTTCTTGTTTGGGGTGATGATTCTGTTGCTACTTCTAAAGTAGTATTTGATTTTGCTAAAAAAAGCGATAGGTTTGTAGTTAAATCTGCATACATAGATCGTGAAGCTGCAGATGCTGCTAGAGTTGAAGCATTCTCTAAACTTCCTGGCCGTGAAGAATTACTTTCTATGCTTGCTGCTACTTGGGTTGCACCAATCAGAAACTTTACAATCGGACTTGACGCATTAAGACAAAAAAAAGAGACTGAAGCGTAATCGCTTTTAAAATTTAATTTTATAAAAAAATAAGGAGTCATATCATGGCTATAACTAAAGAAGATGTATTAGAATTTATCTCAGGACTTTCTGTATTAGAACTTTCTGAATTAGTAAAAGAATTTGAAGAGAAATTTCAAGTTTCTGCTCAGCCTGTTGCAGTTGCTGGTGGCGCTGTAGCTGCTGAAGCTGTTGAAGAACAAACTGAGTTTAATGTTATCATCACTGATGCTGGCGATAAAAAAATCAACGTAATTAAAGTTGTACGTGCTCTTACAGGTCTTGGACTAAAAGAAGCTAAAGATGCAACTGAAAATTTACCATCTACAATCAAAGAGGGTGTTGATAAAGACACTGCTGCTGCAGCGAAAAAAGAGCTTGAAGAAGCTGGTGCTAAAGTAGAAGTTAAATAATTTCACTTTGACTATGTGAGGGCTTTGCCCTCCATATTTTGGGCGCTTTTACGATAAGATTTAGGTCTTGTTGTAAAAGTGCCCTTATGTCGTTTATAAGCACTCTAAATAAATGTATCTAGAGACGTCTAGATATTCATTTGCTTAATATCAAAATTAAGCTCCTAAATAACAACTCATCGAGGTAGCCTATGTTAAATACTTTATACTCCGGAAATCGTCTTCGTGTAGACTTCTCTAAAACTCCTCAACAAATTGAAGTACCAAATCTTTTACAACTCCAACAAAGTTCTTATGATAAATTCTTAATGCTAGATGATAAAGATAGAACTCTTAGTGGAATAGAAAGTGTATTTCAATCAGTTTTCCCAATCCACGATACACAAAATAGACTCACTGTTGAATATATTGGTTCTGAAGTTGGAAAACCTAAATATACTGTTAGAGAGTGTATGGAGAGAGGGCTTACTTATGCCGTATCTCTAAGAATGAAAACACGTTTGGTTTTATGGGACAGAGATGAAAACACTAAAGAAAAACTTGGTGTAAAAGATATCAAAGAGCAGAGTATATTTGTTCGTGATATCCCGCTAATGACAGACAGAACATCTTTTATTATTAATGGGGTTGAGAGAGTCGTTGTAAATCAACTTCACCGTTCTCCTGGTGTTATCTTTAAAGAAGAAGAGTCAACAACTTCTGGAAATAAACTCATTTATACAGGTCAGATTATTCCTGACCGTGGCTCATGGTTGTATTTTGAGTACGATCCAAAAGACATTCTTTACATGAGAATCAATAAGCGTCGTAAAGTTCCTGTAACAATTATGTTCCGTGCACTTGGCTATTCTAAACAAGATGTATTAAAATTATTTTATCCAATCCAAACTATTAGTATTCGTGATAACAAATTTACGATAGATTTCCATCCTGAAGATTATGCATTAAGACTTACATATGATTTATGTGATATAGATGGTAAAGTGCTTATTGCATCTGGTAAAAGACTCTCTGCCAAGAAAGCACAAGGATTTTTGGAAGCTGGTGTTAAAACTGTAGAGTATCCTCTAGAAATTCTTCTTGACCGTTACTTAGCAGAGCCTATTATTGATCCTGAGACTGGGGAGATTCTTTTTGATACGATGACGCATATAGATGAGACAAAACTCAAAAAGATTTCTGAAATAGGTGTCAAAGAGTTTAATATAGCAAATGACCTTGCAGATGGTGTGGATAGTTCAATCATCAATGCGTTTAATGCCGATGCCGATTCTCTGAAACTTCTTAAACAAACTGAAGATATAGAAGACGAAAATGATCTTTCAGCTATCCGTATCTACAAAGTTATGAGACCAGGTGAGCCAGTTACAAAAGATGCAGCAAAAGCATTTGTGAACCAACTTTTCTTTGATCCAGAAAGATACGATTTAACACGTGTCGGTCGTATGAAAATGAATCATAAACTTGGTATGAATATACCAGAATATGTGACTGTTTTAACACATGAAGATATTATAGAGTCTGTGAAATATGTTATTAAAGTTAAAAATGGTCAAGGTCACATCGATGATAGAGATCACTTAGGTAACCGTCGTATCCGTTCTATAGGTGAACTTTTAGGTAATGAACTACATAATGGTCTTATCAAAATGCAAAAAGCGATTCGTGACAAACTCTCTACTATGAGTGGACCGATGAGTGAGCTCATGCCACATGACTTGATTAACTCTAAAATGATTACTTCTACAGTAATTGAGTTTTTCTCAGGTGGACAGCTTTCACAGTTTATGGATCAAACGAATCCACTTTCAGAAGTAACACATAAACGCCGTCTTTCAGCGCTTGGTGAAGGTGGTCTTGTTAAAGAAAGAGCAGGGTTTGAAGTACGTGACGTTCACCCGACTCATTATGGACGTATTTGCCCTATTGAGACTCCAGAGGGTCAAAATATTGGTCTTATCAATACTTTGGCAACATATTCAAAAGTAAATGAGCATGGTTTTATTGAAGCTCCATACAAAATCATCAGAGATGGAAAAGTAACAGATGAGATTGTTTATCTTACGGCGACACAAGAAGAAGGCAAAAAAATTGCTGCTGCTTCAAATCCATTAGACGAAAATGGGCAATTCGTAACTGAATTGATTACTATTAGACAAGATGGTGAAATCTTAACTAGAAAATGGAGTGAGTGTGAGTACGCTGACCTCTCTTCTAGTATGGTCGTTGGTGTCGCTGCTTCATTGATTCCATTCTTGGAACATGATGATGCGAACCGTGCGCTCATGGGTTCAAACATGCAACGTCAGGCAGTACCTCTTATTAAGTCAAATGCTCCAATGGTTGGAACGGGAGTTGAGAAACTTGTAGCTCGTGATTCATGGGAATGTATAAAAGCGAAACGTGCTGGTGTAATTGAAAAGGTAGATGCGAAACATATTTATATTATGGGTGATGAAGATGGTGAAATCTACATAGATTATTATCCATTGCAAAAGAACCTTCGTACAAATCAAAATACGTCATTTACGCAAAAACCAATTGTAAATGTTGGTGAAAGAGTAGAAAAAAATCAAATTATAGCAGATGGTCCAAATATGGATCAAGGTGAACTTGCTCTTGGCGTAAACGCAATGGTTGCGTTTATGCCTTGGAATGGGTATAACTTCGAGGATGCTATCGTTATTTCTGAGAGACTTATCCGTAAAGATGCTTTTACTTCTGTGCATATTTATGAAAAAGAAGTTGAAGCAAGAGAGCTTAAACACGGTGTAGAAGAGATTACTCGTGATATACCAAATGTTAGAGATGATGAACTAGCGCATCTTGATGAGAGTGGTATCGTCAAAATTGGTACTATTGTAAGCGGTGGTATGATTTTAGTTGGTAAAGTTTCTCCAAAAGGTGAAGTAAAACCAACTCCAGAAGAACGTCTATTGCGTGCTATCTTTGGTGAAAAAGCTGGTCACGTCGTAAATAAATCACTCTATTGTGCTCCAAGTATGGAAGGTGTTGTAGTTGATGTTAAAATCTTTACAAAAAAAGGTTACGATAAAGATCACCGTACTTTGGAACTTGAAAAAGAAGAAAGAGACTATTTAGAACGCGAACACTATGATCGCCTTCTTATGATAGACAAAGAAGAGATGTTAAGAGTTACAAAACTTTTAACAAAAGAACCTCTTGAAGCATCTATCAAAATAGGTGATACTGAATATAAAGCTGGAGACAAAATCAACGGTAAAGATTTGGTAGAGGTAAACCGTTTTGCTATGAATGCGATTGTTAAATCATTCTCTGAAGATATTCAAGATGAATATACAAAAACTAAAAATTATTTCCAAAAACAAAAACGTGTATTTAGAGATGAACATGAAGAAAAACTTACTATTTTAGAAAAAGATGACATCCTTGCAAATGGTGTTGTGAAATATGTTAAAGTTTATATAGCTACCAAACGCCAACTTAAAGTCGGTGATAAAATGGCGGGTCGTCACGGAAATAAAGGTATCGTTTCTATTATTGTTCCTGAAGTTGATATGCCATATATGGAAGATGGACGTAGTGTTGACGTATGTTTGAATCCACTAGGGGTTCCTTCTCGTATGAACATTGGACAAATTCTTGAAATGCATTTAGGTATGGCTGGACGTGAGCTTGGAAACCAGATTCAAGAGCAATTTGAGACAAAACAAAAAGATTTCATTGATACTTTAAGAGCGAAGATGATTACTATTGCAGATGTTGCAGGTATGATGAATGCTGTAAAAGTGATTGGTGAAATGAGTGATGAAAAATTCCTCAAATATGCGAGAGATTGGTCAAATGGTATTAAATTTGCGACACCTATCTTTGAAGGCGTAAACGCAGTAGAATTTGAAAAACTCTATGAGTTGGCAAAAATGGATGCGGATGGTAAAACTGTTCTTTATAACGGTTTAACTGGTGAAAAAATTAAAGAACGTGTTAACGTTGGATATATGTATGTTCTTAAACTTCACCACTTAGTTGATGAGAAAATCCATGCACGTTCAACTGGACCATACTCTTTAGTTACGCAACAACCAGTCGGTGGTAAAGCACTCTTTGGTGGACAAAGATTTGGTGAGATGGAAGTTTGGGCTCTTGAGGCATATGGTGCTTCAGCAGTTCTTAAAGAGATGTTAACGATTAAATCTGATGATGTTGATGGACGTGTACGTGCTTATAAAGCAATTACTAAAGGTGAACTTGTACCAGAGTCTGGTATTCCTGAAACACTATTCGTATTAACAAAAGAGCTTCAAGCACTGGCTCTTGATGTAGATATTCTTGACGAGGTAAATGACGATGAGTAGATTAGTACCTGTAGCTATAACAGAAGATAACAGACCAAAAGATATTAAGCAGTTGCAATTTCGCCTTGCATCACCAGAGAAGGTGATGTCTTGGAGTCATGGTGAAGTAAAAAAACCAGAAACAATCAATTATCGTACACTTAAGCCTGAGCGTGATGGTCTTTTTTGTGCAAAAATTTTTGGTCCTGTGCGAGACTATGAGTGTCTTTGTGGTAAATACAAAAAAATGCGCTATAAGGGTGTTGTATGTGAAAAATGTGGGGTTGAAGTAACAACTACAAAAGTTCGTCGTAACCGTATGGGACATATCGAACTTGTAACACCTGTAGCACATATTTGGTATGTGAGTTCACTCCCATCTCGTATTGGTACACTTTTAGGTATCAAGATGAAAGACCTCGAACGCGTACTTTATTATGAAGCATATATTGTTGAGAGCGGTGGGGAAGCTTATTATGATGCTGAAGCAAAAACTCCAGTATTGCAATATGATGTTTTAAATGAAGAGCAATATAGAACACTTGTACAAAGATTTGGATCATTAGGATTTAAAGCGCGTATGGGTGGTGAAGTTGTTCGTGATTTACTTGATTCTATTGATTTAGTTGAACTTTTTACTAAACTCAAAGAAGATATTGAATTAACAAAAAGTGAAGCAAAAACGAAAACAATTGCAAAAAGACTCAAAGTAATCGAGTCATTTTTAAATTCTGGGAATAACCCTGCTTGGATGATGTTAACAGTTCTTCCGGTACTGCCACCAGATTTAAGACCTCTTGTTTCACTTGATGGCGGTAAGTTTGCTGTATCAGATGTAAATGACTTATACCGTCGTGTTATTAACCGTAACCAACGTCTTAAACGTTTAGTAGAACTTGAAGCTCCAGAAATTATTGTACGTAATGAAAAACGTATGTTACAAGAGTCTGTAGATGCACTTTTTGACAACGGTCGTCGTGCAAACGCAGTAAAAGGCGCAAATAAACGTCCTCTTAAATCTTTAAGTGAAATCATTAAAGGAAAACAAGGACGTTTCCGTCAAAACTTACTTGGGAAGCGTGTTGACTTCTCTGGACGTTCCGTAATCGTTGTTGGACCATCTTTAAGAATGGATCAGTGTGGACTTCCTAAAAAAATGGCTCTTGAGCTGTTTAAGCCACATTTGATTGCAAAACTTGAAGATAAAGGATATGCAACAACTGTAAAAGCTGCTAAGAAAATGATTGAAGACAAAACAAACGAAGTTTGGGAATGTCTTGCTGAAATTGTTGATGGTTATCCAATAATGCTTAACCGTGCTCCAACGCTTCACAAATTATCAATTCAAGCGTTTCACCCGAAGCTTATTGATGGGAAAGCTATCCAGCTTCATCCATTGGTTTGTGCTGCGTTTAATGCCGACTTCGACGGTGACCAGATGGCTGTTCACGTACCTTTATCATCAGCTGCAATTGCTGAAGCAAAAGTTTTGATGCTTGCATCAATGAACATATTGCTTCCTGCATCAGGTAAGGCGATCGCCACACCTTCTCAGGATATGGTTCTTGGTATTTATTATATTACTTTGGAGAAAAACGGTGTTAAAGGTTCAAACAAACTTTTTGCAAATGTTGATGAAGTTAATATAGCGATGGAGCATGATTCGCTTGATCTTCATGCGAAAATCAGAACACGTGTTGATGGGCGTATCATCCATACAACAGCTGGTCGTTTATTGCTTAAAGCTGTCATGCCAACTTTTGTTCCGGTAGAACTCTGGAATAGAGTAATGAAGAAGAAAGCCATAAATGAAGTTGTTGATTATGTGCAAAAATACGGTGGCATAGGTCTTACAGCATCGTTTCTTGACCGTTTGAAAGATTTAGGTTTCTCACAAGCTACTAAAGCAGGTGTCTCTATCTCTGCGGATGATATTAGGGTTCCAAAAGAAAAAGAGGCAAAAGTTAATGACTCTAAACATAAAGTTATGGAGATTCAAAAACAATTTGAAGCTGGTCTTTTAACAGAACAAGAAAGATATAATAAAATCATCGATGTTTGGACGGATACAAATAATATGCTTGCTGGCAAAATGATGGAGCTCGTTCAGACTGATAAAAATGGGTTTAACTCTATTCACATGATGGCTGATTCTGGTGCTCGTGGTTCTGCTGCTCAAATTCGTCAGCTTGCAGGTATGCGTGGTCTTATGGCGAAACCAAGTGGTGATATTATTGAAACTCCGATTATTTCAAACTTTAAAGAAGGTCTAAACGTAATCGAGTATTTTATTTCTACGCACGGTGCGAGAAAAGGTCTTGCGGATACGGCTCTTAAAACAGCGAATGCGGGTTATTTGACTCGTAAACTTGTTGACGTTGCGCAAAATGTAAAAATTGTTGAGCATGATTGCCATACCCATGAAGGTATTGAGATTTCTGATATTTCTGACCAAAACACTCTTATCGAATCTTTAGAAGATAGATTAAATGGACGTGTATTGGCAGAAGATGTTATCGATCCTATTTCAAATGAAATTCTTTTTGCTGAGGGAACTTTACTCGATGAGATTTCTGCAAAAGTTATCTCAGAAGCAGGTATCAAAACAGCACATATCAGAACACCTACAACTTGTAAAAGTCAAGAAGGTATCTGTGCACTTTGTTATGGTGTGAATCTTGCTACTGGTCATATCGTTCGTACAGGTGAAGCTGTTGGTATCGTTGCTGCACAGTCGATTGGTGAGCCGGGTACACAGCTTACATTACGTACTTTCCACGTTGGGGGAACCGCAAGTTCAACTGCTCAAGAGAGACAAGTTGTTGCTGAAAAAGAAGGTTTTATTCGCTACTACAATCTTAAAACATACCTTTCAAAAGAAGGTAAAAATATCGTTGCAAATAGAAGAAACGCAGCTGTATTATTGGTTGAGCCTAAAATTAAAGCTCCATTTGATGGGAAGCTAAAAATTGAAACAATTCATGACGAAGTGTTAGTAAGTGTTATATCTGATAAAGAGACAGTACGCTATATTCTTCGTAAAAATGAGATTGCTAAACCAAATGAATTAGCAGGCGTAAGTGGTCAAATTGAAAGTAAATTCTATTTACCATATGAGAGTGGTTCAGAAGTAAAAGAATCAGAATCAATTGTGGAAACAATAAAAGATGGTTGGAATATTCCAAGTCGTATTCCATATGCTTCTGAATTGTTGGTAAATAACGGCGCTCCTGTAACACAAAAAATATTTGCTAAAGAGAGTGGAAATATTAAGTATTTCCTTCTTAAAGGAGATTATTTAGAGAGATTTACCGGTATTAGTGCAGGATATGCTGTAAAAGAAAAAGGTCTTTTTGCAACAGTTGTTGATGAAAATAATCGCGAAGCAGTACGTCACTATATTGCGCGTGGGTCTGTAATCGTTGTTTCTGATGATGAAATTGTTGAACCAGCAACTATGATTGCAAAACCAGCAAGTGATGAATCTGTAGTTATAGCAGAATGGGATCCATATTCAAATCCTGTTATCTCAGAAGCAAACGGTGTCGTGAAATATGAAGATATCATAGTAGGAACAACTGCAAGTGAGCAACTTGATGAGCTTACAGGTAAAACACGTTTGATGATTAATGATCACATTTCGTCTGATTATAAACCTACAATCGTTCTTGCAACAGAAGATGGCGAATTACTCAGATATGCGATCAACCCTAAATCATCTGTTTTTGTTAAAGATGGAGCAACAGTTAAGATAGCAGATACAATCGCGAAAACGCCAAAAGCACTGCAAAAATCAAGCGATATTACTGGGGGTCTTCCTCGTGTATCTGAACTATTTGAAGGACGCCGTCCAAAAGCAACTGCTATCATCTCAGAAATTGATGGTACAGTAAGTTTTGGTAAATTACTACGTGGTAAAGTGAGAATTATCGTTGCATCTGAAACAGGCGTAATTAAAGAGTATTTTGTTGATAAGTCTCATGTTCCAGTTGTAAGTGATGGAGACTATGTTCATGCTGGTGAGAGACTCACTACAGGTATTATCTCTTCACATGAGCTACTTAGAATTATGGGTGTTAAAGCACTTTACAATTATCTAGTAAGTGAAGTACAACAAGTTTACCGTTCTCAGGGTGTTAATATTTCTGATAAACATATCGAGGTAATCTTTACTCAGATGTTACGCCAGATTAAAATTATCAAGTCAGGTGACACTAAATTTATCGAAGGTGATCTTATCTCTAAAGCAAAGTTTGCTCAAGAAAATGAGAAAATAATGCGTCTTGGTGGTCGTCCAGCGATTGCTGAGCCATTCTTGGTTGGTATTACTCGTGCAGCTGTTTCAGCAGACAGCATTATATCTGCTGCATCTTTCCAAGATACTACAAAAGTATTGACAGAAGCTGCTGTATCAGCAAAAGTAGATGATCTTAACAATCTTAAAGAGAATGTTATCATTGGTCGTACTATACCGGTTGGTACTGGTATCTATAAAGATCAAATGGTAATGTTTGAATCTGACGAATACTAATAACTTCGTTCTTTTGAGTATGTGGATTTTTTCCACATACGTATCTTTCAATCTTTCAATCTCTTAATTCATACTTAAAATAAGCAAACTTTAATTACTAACTCTGTACTATTCCGTGTCTATAATTCTCTAAAATTTAGGGAATTAAATTCTACTGGAAAATTAAGTAAAGGAATTGTATGCCTACAATCAATCAACTGATTCGTAATGAGCGTAAACGTGTGGTTAAAAAATCAAAATCACCGGCTCTAGTTTCATGTCCACAACGTCGTGGCGTTTGTACTCGTGTTTACACAACAACGCCTAAAAAACCAAACTCGGCTTTAAGAAAAGTTGCAAAAGTTCGTTTAACTTCAGGTTTTGAAGTTATTTCTTATATCGGTGGTGAGGGTCACAACCTTCAAGAGCACTCAATCGTACTTGTACGTGGTGGTCGTATCAAAGATTTACCTGGTGTTAAGTATCATATCGTTCGTGGTGCACTTGATACAGCTGGTGTTAAAGACCGTAAAGTTGCTCGTTCTAAATACGGAACAAAACGTCCTAAAGCGAAGTAGTCATTATTGACAGAGGTCCTTTGGACCAAATGTTCAAGCTAGCTACAGGATAAATCTTAAGTGATTTATTTTGAGTAAATTTGAAAAAATTGAAGTAAGGAAAATTACAAATGAGAAGAAGAAAAGCTCCCGTTCGTGAAATTATGCAAGATCCAGTTTATGGAAGCAAAGTTTTAACGAAATTCATCAACAAAATTATGTATGATGGAAAAAAATCTACAGCAGAAAAAATTATTTACAGTGCTATAGATATTATTAGTTCACGTGGCGACAAGTCTGGAATAGATACATTTAATAATGCTATTGACAATGTTAAGCCTGTTATAGAAGTTAAAAGTCGCCGTGTTGGTGGTGCTACTTATCAAGTTCCAGTAGAAGTACGTCCAGTGCGCCAACTTTCACTAGCTATTAGATGGCTAGTTGATGCTTCTCGTAAAAGAAATGAAAGAACTATGGCTGAGAGATTGGCTAATGAGTTAATGGATGCTGCATCTGATAAAGGTTCTGCATTTAAGAAAAAAGAAGATACTTACAGAATGGCTGAAGCGAATAAAGCATTTGCTCACTACCGCTGGTAAGATATTTCTACTAAGGCATAGGGGATTTTCCCTTGCTTGCGTTTATACTGCGTTTTCAAAAACAAAACTCAGGAATATGATTAATTTCAAACAAGTGACACCTCTTTTATAAGTGAATAGATATTTATTCATAAAAGAGGTTATCTCTAAACTAACTTAAACAAGGTACTATAAATATGGCAAGATCTCATAAATTAGAAGATGTAAGAAATATAGGTATTGCTGCTCACATTGATGCAGGTAAAACTACAACTACAGAAAGAATCCTTTTCTACACAGGTGTTGAACACAAAATTGGTGAGGTTCATGATGGTGCTGCTACTATGGACTGGATGGAACAAGAACAAGAGCGTGGTATTACGATTACTTCTGCTGCTACAACTTGTGAGTGGGCTGGTAAGCAAATTAATATTATAGATACTCCGGGTCACGTTGACTTTACAATCGAAGTTGAACGTTCTATGCGTGTTCTTGATGGTGCTGTTTCTGTTTTCTGTGCTGTTGGTGGTGTGCAACCTCAATCAGAAACGGTATGGAGACAAAGAAATCGTTATGGCGTTCCTTCAATTGTATTTGTTAATAAAATGGATAGAACAGGTGCAGACTTTTATCAAGTAGAAGATCAAATTCGTGACCGTCTAAAAGGGAATCCAGTTCCTATTCAACTTCCTATCGGAGCAGAAGAGAGCTTTACAGGTATTGTCGATCTTGTAAAAATGAAAGCTATTGTTTGGGATCAAGATGCGGCAATGGGTTCAAATTACCATGTTGAAGAAATTCCTGCCGATATGCAAGAAAAAGCTGAAGCATACCGTGAAAAAATGATTGAAGAAATCTCTTCAGTTGATGGAAATGAAGTACTTTTAGAAAAATATATGGAAGGTGAAGCACTTACTGAAGATGAGATAATCGCTGGTATCAAAGCTGCTACTATCGGTATGCATATTGTTCCAATGACTGCAGGTACTGCATTTAAAAATAAAGGTGTTCAAACTTTACTTGATGCTGTTGTTGCATATTTACCAGCTCCAACTGAATGTGCTCCAATCACAGGTACGATGATGGATGATGAGACTATTGAAGTTGCTGTTCCATCTACAGATGATGGTAAATTTGCAGCTTTAGCATTTAAAATCATGACGGATCCATTTGTTGGAACATTAACATTTATCCGCGTTTACCGTGGTTCACTTGAAGCAGGTTCATTTGTTCACAACTCTACTAAAGATAAGAGAGAACGTATAGGTCGTATTGTGAAAATGCATGCTATTAAACGTGAAGAGATTAAAGAAATCTACGCTGGTGAAATCGGTGCAGTTGTTGGTCTTAAATATTCTACTACAGGTGATACTTTATGTGATCCATCTGAGACAGTTGTACTTGAAAGAATGGTATTCCCAGAGCCGGTTATATCTGTTGCAGTAGAGCCAAAAACAAAAGCTGACCAAGAAAAAATGGGTATTGCACTAGGAAAACTTGCAGCAGAAGATCCATCTTTTAGAGTAAACACAGATGAAGAAACTGGTCAAACTATTATCTCAGGAATGGGTGAACTACACCTTGAAATCCTTGTTGACCGTATGAAGCGTGAGTTTAAAGTTGAAGCAGAAGTTGGTGCTCCACAAGTTTCCTACCGTGAGACTATTAGAGAAACAGTTAACCAAGAGTACAAATATGCGAAACAATCAGGTGGTCGTGGAGCGTTTGGACACGTTTACCTTACAATCAAGCCAGGTGAAGCGGGTACTGGATTTGTATTCCACAATGAAATCAAAGGTGGAACAGTTCCAAAAGAATATATTCCTGCAGTTGAAAAAGGTTGTAGAGAGTCTATGGCTAATGGTGTTCTTGCTGGTTATCCAATGGAAGATATGGACATTACACTTTATGATGGTTCATACCACGATGTTGACTCAAATGAGATGGCGTTTAAACTTGCTGCTTCTATGGGATTTAAAGAGGGTTGTAGAAAAGCAAAACCTGCTATACTAGAGCCACTTATGAAAGTTGAAGTTGAAGTTCCTGAAGACTACATGGGTGACGTTATTGGTGACCTTAACCGTCGTCGCGGACAAGTTAACAATATGGGCGACAGAGCTGGTAACAAAATCGTTGATGCATATGTACCACTTGCTGAGATGTTTGGTTATTCAACTGACCTTCGTTCTGCTACACAAGGACGCGCTACATATTCTATGGAATTTCACCATTACGAAGAAGTTCCTAAAAACGTTTCTGAAGAAATTATCAAAAAACGTAACGGCTAGTCTAAGCCAAATAAATACTTCCTCTAGGGAGTATTTATCCTCTTTTATCCTTTTCTCACTCTAAAAATCTATCTTTTTTTAATTCGTTTTAAATTTATTTTTAAGAAATAAGATAAATTTCACAATTACCCTGATACAAGCTATTACAAAATATACAACTAACGCATAAAGAAGCGGATGAAAATAATTTGCGTTATGTTGCATCTGTTCGAAACGCTCTAATGGTGCTGTAAGTAAGTCAGAGTGTTGCACAAGAGCCAATAACAATAAGATGGCTACATAATAAAGAAGTTCTAAACGTATTTTTTTAATCATCTAAAATTGTATCATGATAATCCGATATAATAAGGTGAAATCAAATAATTTGGAAAACAAAAATGAAAGTTTTGTTCTTTTTATACCTATGCGTAACACTGTTAATCGCAGATAATCCTAAAATATATTCTACTCTTGGTGATGCTATTTATAATAACACTGAAAATATCCTCAAACTCAAAGATATGGAGGCTTATGCTGCTATGTATGAAGATATTGACAAGTATATTTCTGAAGTTCATGTGGTCAAAAAGATTGGTAAAGCGATAGAAGAAGGCGATACATCTGTAAGTAGCAAAGAATATCTTGAAAAATTAAGAATTCTATCCAAAGAAAATGACAATTATGTACGTAGCGCACAGAGTAAGTTTAGAACATCTATGAGCGATGAAGATAGTGAACTTTTTTCTTTACTCATTAATAGTGAACTTGTTGATACTTCACGGTATAAAAATGAGATTATAAACTATTATGTAGCACATTCTGAGAGTGTAAACGCAGATGGTGTTATCCAAAAATTTATAGATGAAGAGAACTCCCTCAAAAATAAAGAAGTTGTAAATAAGAAGTTATATAAATCAAAACAACAGTATCAAAAAGAAAAAATCCAAAGAATTAGAGAGCAAGATGAAGCACAACAAAAAGCACTCGAAGAGACTCTAGAAGAGGAATTAGAGAAGAAAAAAAGTGAGATAAGAGAAAATCAAGTAAAAGAGCTAGCGCGTTGAATATAGCCATTCAAACTCATCATATTCGCTTGGTCTTCCTTTGAGTGTGAGATAAGGCTTGTAGTGTGATTTGTAGGAAAGAGAAGGACAATCTTCTACATAATATCCCAAATAGATCCACTTTGTAGATTTTTGTTTTGCAAACAAAATCTGATTGTATAAAGATAATTTACCAAGAGCAAGATGATTATAGTCTGGGTCATAATAAAAATAAATAGAAGATATACCATCTTCTAAAATATCAATCAAATCCACACCAATGAGTTTATCATCATCAAAATAGAGTATTTCATAGCCAAACTCATTATGCCCACTTACGAAAGAGTTTTGGTAATGTTGCGGGCTAGTTTCTTGATAATCCCAGCCTTTACGATCATGCATATTTAAATGGTACTTTTCAAAAAGTTCTAGATGCGTTTTGGAGAGTGTTGGACGCTGTATATAGCTTGTTACATGGGAAGCTTTTTTTAAAACACGTTTTTGAGATTTAGAAAATGAGAAATTATCCACATCTATTTTTATACTTTGGCATTCATTACAGTCGGCACAAATTGGTCTGAAATACATTTTACCAAATCTTCTATACCCTCTCTCTATCAAATCCTGGCAATTTTTACTTGAACAGTTGTCTATAATCTTATAGTGTGTCAGTGTTTCTCTGCCTTTGAGGTAAGAACATTTGTCATTGAGTGCAAATTCTTTAAGTAAATTCATAGAGCGATTTTGACATAATTTGTATTATAAGTAGCATAGAAAGGTGCATTTTGGATTTTTTTTTAAAGTATAAAACAGTTTTGTTTCGAGTTTGTGGTGCGGTTTTATTGTTGTTTGCGTTTATAGTTCATTTTTGGATGACACCAAAAGAAGGCGTTAGTGAGGTAGAACTTGCAGCTGCAAATGTAGCTCGTATGGAAGCTAGTATTGCAGGTTCTAGCCAAAGTCCAAAAGTTGCTAAACCTGATACTTCGAAGTTTCTTGAAAAGTTCAAAAACACACAAGAGAAACAGATGCAACACCTTACTGTAATAGCAATTATTCTTGGTAGTGGCTTTTTCCTTTATAGTTTTATAAAGCCCAAAAAGAGCAGATAAAAAAGGTGTTTTATTCGTTGCTTTGTTTGGCGTGATGATTATGAACGGTTTTGCGCGATAAGCACGCCCTCTATCATCTCATCTATGTCACCATCTAAGATAGCGGTGACATTTGAGTACGCTTCATTACTCCTGCTGTCTTTTATCTGCTGATAAGGCTGCATAACGTAGGAACGTATTTGATGTCCCCATCCGATTTCACTTTTTGCAACTCCATCTTTTTCCGCTTGTTGTTGTTCTAGTTCTAGTTCATAGAGGCGAGATTTTAACATTTTCATGGCCGTCGCTCTATTTTTATGCTGACTTCTGTCATTTTGGCACTGTACAACTACACCTGTTTCGATATGAGTGAGACGGATAGCTGATTCAGTTTT
>Ga0154590_1042_pt1 | contig 22649 bp, 19 predicted proteins | sample RifGroF2_FD_116019 | JGI IMG/M metagenome (GOLD analysis project Ga0154590, IMG submission 116019) | Sulfurimonas sp. GWF2_37_8 | reverse complement strand
TTTACTCTCAAGGTTTGATTTGAGGACGATTGATTTTACGATGATAGCGCCGATTAGTAGGATAAATACAAAAAGCAAACCTGCCATAAGATCAGCATAAGAGAGCCAGAAATTTGTATCTTCATCTTTTGTATTTTTTCTAAACATTTATCTGTCTCTTAGTTGATTGGCTACCATCTGATGGTATTTTCTGATACTCTCTTGCGTTTCTTGGCTCTCTTGAGAGACATGAGCGGCAAAATCTGCAAGTTTTATGACAATATTACCGACTTCACTGTCTATTTTTGTGAAAGTGAGATTGAGGGAGTTGTTGAGTTCGGCACTAAAAATTTTTGTTGTTTTTTCAAAACTTCTTGTTGCGACGGTAAAGTCAACTAAAGCTTTATCGATATGGTTTCTAGCACCAACAGCACTTTGTGATTTATCAACTTCACCGAGCACCTCTTTAAGCTCCTGTGAGGCTTGGTAAAGGTGTGTAGCAAGATTTGTGAAGTTTTGGTTACTCTCATGCATAATCTTTTCAAAACTCTCAAGATGTTGGGTATTAAGTGTTTTGATGAAATCCAAATCAAAAGTTTCTTTAAGAGTAGAGATGAGTTGTCTCTCTTTTTTATCTTTATGAGCCTGCTTATAAATGATAAAATCTTCTTTGCTCCACAATGAAGCAGCAAAAATATTTTTTATAAGCCCAAAATAAACATCTACTTTGCTCAAACCTCTTTTTTCAAAATACGTCCAAATAAGAGAGAGCAAAATACCATATATAGAGGCAAAAAACGCAGAACCAACACCGCTAAGAAGAATACTGATTTCATTGTCAAGGGCTGCTGTTTCTTTGACGGAAAAGTTTGGCATGGAAACAGCAATAGCAATAAAAGTCCCTAAAATACCCATCATAGGGAAAATAGAGGAGGCAACGGAGACAAAATTGTTATTTCTAATATCTGCATAATGAGAATGAAGATAGTTTTCTAAATCCAAAACAGATTTGTTTGTATCCCCGAGTCGCAGCATTGTGGCATCTATTTTAGTTTGAATTTCTTCTTCTAGTACAGCGTAAGAATCACGCATTTTACAGATACTATAGTTTGCGTTGTGGCGTATAAAAAGCAAAAAGATAAAAAGTATAAAAGCCAAAATACTTAAAGTATGCAAAGATATATTGAGTGGGATTACGCCGATATAACCAAATGATACAAAAAGAAAAAAAAGTACAGGTATCGTAGATATGACGACAAAATTGGCAGAACAGCTTTTTTTGTTTTGAAGAACTTGCATAGCGTTTCCTAGTAGATAAATAAGTTGTGAATTATATACTAAAAAGCGTTTTGTTTTTTTAATGAATATTTTGCATATCTAAATTTTGCACACTTCAAGAACGCGTTCTCTTATAAAACAACTAATTACTTTTCTTTTCTGTTGAAACTCTTTTTATTTATAAATAAGAGTGCCAAAACACTGATGGCACCTCCTAGAACAATATGCAGTTGTATCGCTTCATCAAGAATGAGCCAAGCTATTAAAAGGGCAAAAACAGGGACTAAAAACATAAAAGAACTTGTTTTTTCACTTCCAAGTTTTCCTGCAGCGATAAAAAATATTGTTGTTGCAACACTCTGACCTAAAACGGATATGTAAATAAGTGCAATCCAAAACCGGCTTCCTTGTTCAAATACTACTAAAAGATCTACGTTATAGGTATAAAAAAAGGATGCGATAGTCGCTGTGAGTGAGATAAAAAAGCTGTAATGAACTGGATGAATATGCATTTGCGAATGTTGTGAGAGCATAGTAACTCCAGCCCAAATAGTGGCGGAGAGCAAAAAGTAGATATTTGCACTATTAAAAAAAAGAGAAAGATCACTCAGTTCAAGCATCACTGTACCACCCACTATTCCTAGTGCGAGACCAAAATATTGGATATTTTCTAATCTTCTTCTGAAAACGAGTGCCACAAGTAAAAAAGTCATAACTGGGCTGAGTGTGGTAATGATAACACTGCCTGAGCCTGCAAGACCATATTTGATACCAAAAAAAGAAGAGACCATAAATGAGATATTGAGTACAGAACTTCCAAGAATATATTTAAGACTTGAAGCATTAAGTGTTAGAGGCTTTTTGATAAAGTATAAAATAGGTAAAAAAGAGAGGGTAACGATAAAAAAACGCCAAAAAACGATGATATCTACTGGAAGTGTAGTCGTGAGTATTTTCAGTGCACTCCAGCCACCACCCCAGAGAAACATCGATAGTATAAGAAGATAGGTAAAGTGTGTATGATTCATGAGGCGTAAGCGTATCTTACTTTCTCATTGTACGTGCTTAAAAAGAGGGTAAAACCTCTGCAAAACGCAGAGGTTTTAAAGGATTATTTCCACGCCTTCGTTCGAATGCGTGAGTGACAAGATGTACACTCGTTGAGAATACGAGAGTAGTTATCCATCGCATCTTCAATATTTTCACTTTCTATAGAGACGATAAGATCCTCTGCATAAAGTTTTATCATTTGCTCTCTCTTTTTTGCAAATTTTCCAGCATCTGCTTTATCGTTTGGTAAATAAGATGTTGGGTCAGTAGTCAGCAGTGAATCAAGACTTTTTATAAGTTTTGTTGCAGCTTCTTTTACTCCAATTTTATTGTTATAAAAACCTGCTCTTTGTATATCCGTAACAGCCGCAAGCATAGTTCTCATATCTGAAGCAAGTTTAGACTGTTCTGTTTTTGTCTGTGCATATAATGATGAAGCGAATACAAGACAAAGGATGCTTAGTATGACTTTTTTCATGTTTCTCCTTTTAGTATTGGATGATTTCTTTGGTGTACTCGTTAAGAGTTACCATTTTGGCACTTGTATTTACGAGATTTTTTGCCTCTCTTTTACCGCCGTAATATTTTTTAAACTCAGGTTTAAAAGCTTGAAAATACTCATGAAATTTATCAGGTCCCAAAACTGCTACAGCCCAGAGTGTATCATCAGCCGCTACTTCAATAATTATAGAAGCCAAAGGCTGCGCTGCAGGACCAGCTAATCTTTTACAACCCTCTTTTGCATCAAACGCAGAGAGGTGAGAGGAACAGACCATAACACCGCCATGTTCATACGCCATAGTTTTTTTATCTTTTGTACAGTATTGTAAGAAGCTGTCATCTGGAGTTGGGTGCGCAAGCTGATGCGAACATATAGCGCTGTATGCGACGATAGTTCTTTTAGCACCTACACCACTTTTCCAGATATATTCTTGTCCATCTTCTGATTTGAGAGTTACATCTTGTACTGTTGGTGTATCAAGATCAAGTAAGATTGAAGGGGTTGAAACATAAGGATAATTAAAAACATAATTGGTCTCTTTTTTGAGCGTACTTGCTTTAATAGCAACACCACTAGCATCAACAAGTTGGACTTTTTCGTATGTTTGGTATAAGATGTTTGTATCAGCGTAGAGTCTGCCTGTAATTGTAGATGGGGATATGGCGACAAGTGCTCCTGTTGCAGCAGTCACTTTCAAAAAATTTCTTCTATCCATGAAGATCCTTATAATATATGTTAAATAGAAGAGGCAAAAGAGCCTCTCCGGTTTTAGTTAAATAAATCCGCCATGATTCCGCGGTACCAGTCACGGTTCGCTTTTGCAGTAGCCGCTGAACGGAATTTTCCGTCTGGACCTTTTGGAACTTTCGCTGCACCATTGATAACAGCACCAGTCCAGCTAAAGTCATGTGTTACCATGATAGCTTCTTCTGGCTTATCACCTACCATAGAGTAGCAAACATTTCCTGCGTTTATTGTAGTAGTTTTTACTAAAAGTTCATAAGGTTTGCCATGTAAACGGTGTGCAATCTCTTCAACACATTGCTGTCCTGTCCAAACAGCAGTTTGACCACTTGGTGGAACACCGTGACCTACAACATCTCCAACAGCATAAATATCTTTATCTGTTTTTGTTTGGAAAGAACAGCCGTTCATAAGTACCTTACCAAATGAATCTTTTGTTACTTCAACACCTGACATTTTTACAACACCGTTTGCTTTGTTATTTGGAATGAGATTTAGAACCGCATATTTGTGAGATTTTTTCTCTTCCTTCATGATGTCAAAACCATCAGCGTCTTTTTTGCCTGTAGGAATTTTTTGTGTGAAAGAGATAGTTTTTCCATCTGTATCTACATCATCAATCTTACAAAAGTCCATGTGAACTACTTTGTCACCATAAAGTTCTTTCCAAGACTCTTTAAACGCAGCGCCTTTTGCTATATCTTTGCCTGGGTTAAGGATGATAACCTTACCTGCGATATCCTCTTTTTTCATATACGCAGCTATCATACTTGCTCTTTCAAATGGAGCAGGAGGACAACGGAATTTACCTGATGGAACTGTGATAACTACATCGCCATCCTCCATGTTTTTGAGCATTCTGTCAAGTGCAACGTGCTCAGAACCTGGGATAAGTGCACCTGGTGCATTGCGTTTGAGATCAGCAATTTTTTCTTTTGAGAACGTTGGAAATTGGTTTTCATAGTCATAGTCGATACCTGGAGAGAGAACCAAAATATCATATTGTACGATACCCGCTGCTGTATGAACCTCTTTAGCAACTCTGTCTATGCCGATTACTTCTGATCTTAACATAGAATATCCATGTGCTTCAACTGGTTGTGCATAATCAAAGATAAATGTTCCAAGGTTAAGACCTTCAAGTTTTCCTAGGTAAGCATTTGAAAAAGGGCAAGACATAAATGTGTCATTTTTTTCAATTACAAGTACATCAAATTTACTATCTTTTTTCTTTAAACCTTTTGCAACAGTAAGACCGCCAAAACCTCCACCGATAACAACTATTTGGTGTTTACCAAGAACATTTTTTTTACCTGCAGTAGTCGCACAAGTACCAGCAGCTGGCGTAGCGCTTGCATTGTTACAACCTGTTAAAGTAGATACGGCAGCAGCGGCAACGCCTACTGCTCCGATTTTTAGTGCATTACGACGATTCATATTCATTTTTTCCCCTTGAATGTTATATTTCAAAAATCGCTCTAGATTTTCGGACTGCAGGAATATTATAAATTATTATATAAATAGAAACTTAATGATTATGATTAGTTATATGAGTGACTCAGATATCTTTATAAAGAAAATAAGAATACTTTATGTTTGTCTGCGTTTTATATATCACATTAAAGTGACATATAACTCATATCCTCGTAATATAGGGTGTAGTGAAATTTGTAGATTTAGCTAAGATTATATTTATTATTAGTAAATTTTTAAATAATTTTTTTTGTAAAAAAGAGGAAAAAATAGACAAATGTTACATAAAAGTGTCAACTATATTATTAAATATTATAATAAATGTTTTTTTAACCAAAATGACAATACATAAAGACCCCAAAGATGCTGTTTGAAACTTCCTTTTGCGGCGGTTTGTATGTATCTTTGTAACTCATCCGCATTAAATAAGCCTGTTTGGGCATTTACCTCTTCAATGAGAGAGAGTTTTCCTGAAGCGATAAGATATTCCATATAAGGGTTTGCAAAACCTTTTTTCTTGCGTTTAAGGATGTTTTCATCGAGTTGCGTTTTCATGATCTCTTTGAGTAGGGATTTGGTTACTTTGTCTTCATAGCGAAGATGTGGCGCTAAAGAAAAAACGCAAGAAGCCAGTTTGTGATCCAAAAATGGCGTACGTGATTCGATAGAATGTGCCATACTCACACGGTCAAGTTTAGTCAAGAAGTGTTCTGCCTGAAAGAGGTTGAGATCGATATAACTGTACCATATACTCTCATCACTGTGTTTTGAAGCTTCAAAACGTTCACGATAAGTTTTGAGATACTTTAGTGATTCGTTATCACGAACGTTGCGTTTGAGCAGAAGATTTTTTTGTAAATCGGTAAATTTTTCGCCTGAAGAGCGAAACAAAAGCGTATCATCAAAAACTCTTTTGTACCACTCCCATTCGCGGTTCATGGAGAAGTTGGCACGGAAATATTTTTTGAGCCAGTTTTTATGTGCCAAATTTGAAGCCTGTTCTATGTCGAGATATTCAAAATATTGTCTATATCCCAAAAAGAGTTCATCGCTGCCTTCCCCGCTGAGCACAACTTTAAAACCATCTTTTTGAATCTCCTCAAAAAGTAGATACAAAGGGATAGCGGCGGGATCATTGAGTGGTTCGTCCAGCGCGTCAAAAACTTTTTCACTTGCGTTTATGAACGCATCTTGAGAGATTTCCACAGCTTTATTTTCAAGCCCTAAAAACGCGGCACTTGCTTTTGCGTTTTGTCTCTCATCGTATTTTGCAAACTCTTTATATCCCAGCGTATAGGTTTGAAGTTTGGCTCCATGAGCCAGCGCATAGGCATTGAGTGAAGCGCTGTCTATACCGCCAGAGAGCAGTGATGCCATAGGTACATCTGAGTCTAAACGCAGTGAAATGGACTCTTCGAGCAGATTTGAAAGGGTGTAAATAGCCTCATCTTTTGAAGTTATTTGATTTGGTGTTGCGTCGAGGAGGTCAAAATATCGCGCTATTTTCAGTGCTGCGTTTTGATAGATGAGATACTCTCCTGCTGCAAGTTTATGTATGCCCTTGAAAAAAGTATAGGGCGGTGCGGGTGCCAAAAAACTTAGATAACTCATGAGCGCATCATCATTCATCTCATTTTTGCGTAAGAATGGAATCAGCCCTTTTATCTCCGAAGCAAAGGCAAACGCAGTTGGAGTTTGTAGATAAAACAGAGGTTTTTTTCCAAGCCGATCACGAAAAAGATAGAGTGTTTCCCCGTCCAAAAGGGCGATAGCAAACATACCGCGTAGGTGTTGTACAAAATCCACACCCCATTTGAGATAAGCGGCGATGATGACTTCACTATCTCCCTGCGTTTTGAAGTCAAAATCAAGTTCTTTTTTGAGTTCTTTGAAGTTGTAAATCTCTCCATTAAAAGAGAGCAAAATCCGCTCATGTATAAGCGGCTGATGAGAACGTTCACTTTTGTCAAGGATACTAAGTCTTTGATGTGCAAAAAAAAGTTTTTCTCGCTCATGTATTCCACAGTAGTTTGGTCCTCTATGGGCAAGTTTGGAGAGTGCAAATCTTGCAATAGCACTATCAAACTCTCCTAAAACTCCAAAAATAGCACACATCTAAAAAATCACTTTTGTTTGGATAGGGAACTTGCTTTTTTTGAGGCGGGTCATGCTTGTCCTTTTCTTATAGACTCATTGCAAACTTGCTTTAGAGTTGTGTATTATATTCTAAAAAGCGGAGGAAAGTGGTGATAAAAAAAGGTATAATTATTTCAAAAATCACAAAAATCAGGTGAAAGAATGGTACTTTTTAAAATATTTATTGGAATGTATCTCTTGTTTTGTGTCTTGGTGAATGCCTCTGAACCTCGCCAAAAAATAGTCGCTTTTGCGCAGGACACAATGTCCAATGACTTTAGAAAAGCTCAGGTTTTTGAAGTAAGAGATGAACTCTCTAAACATCCTGAGATACAATTTATCTATTCTGATGCAAACTCCCAAACCTCTTTACTTATCTATCAGATACAAAAATATATCAATATGAATGTGGATGTACTTATTGTAGGAACTAACGATGAAAACGCAGTAGTTCCTATTATCAAACAGGCTTACGAAAAAGGTATAGCCGTTATTATCCTTGATAGAGGGATAAAAGGGAATGCTTATACTACATTCATCAATTCGGATAATATCAAAATAGGCAAGTTAGGAGCTGAATATATAGCGCAGCGGCTAGAAGGAAAAGGTACGGTGCTTTTGTTTGAAGGGCTGCAAAAAGCGGATGTAACAAAAGAGAGAACGAAGGGTTTTAAAGAGGAGATAGCAAAGCATAAAGATATAAAAGTTATCACTAGAGTGGGGAACTATCTTAGAAAAGACGCTATCACGCAAACTCAAAAACTCATTGAAGATGGCATCCATATTGACGCGATATTTTCACAAAGCGACAGTATGCTCAGTGGTGTTCGCTTAGCTTACAAACATTATGGCAAAGATAATAAATCAATCATAAGTGTCGGCTGTGATTATACGAGTGAAGCGCAAGAGGCTATCAAAGCTTCTGAACAGTCGGCATCTGTACTTTTTCCTCTAGGCGGTAGGGAAAGCGCACTTGTGGCTTTAAAAATACTCTCTAAAAAAGAGGTTCCAAAACATATTGTTATACCAGTGCAGCTTGTAACAAAAGAGAATGTTGCAAAAGTGGAGCCGATTTTTTGAAGAGAGTAATTTCCTCTATAAAGATTAGTTTAAGTGCTAAACTCTCTTTTATTATAGTATTTTTGATGTTTCTTATTTTTACTCTTATTGGTTTTTATCTTGACTCATTTTTGAAAGAAAATTATTTAGAAGAGACAAAAAAAAGAGTTCTGCACGGCTTTGATCGTATCGTTTTGAACATAAAGAAAAAAGAGGAAGAGCTTGCCGCTGGCATCTCATTTGCGCAAACAGATGAGATGCTTGTAGCTTCTTTAAATCTTGTTAATAAGTACGAAGAGAAAAATAACTACAATCATTTTCTCTTGGACGAAGAGAAAAAAAGTATCACAAAAAATTTGCTTGACAAAGTAAAACACTCCTTGAATGATTCTATTGCCATTTATGGCGCAGATACAGAGCTTATCGCTTACGTCACTAAAGTAGATGAAGATTACACGATGCATTTTGTCTCTTATGAAAATGGAGAAAAAGTTCTTTATAGTAAAGCGCAAAAGGATAGAGAGTTTGTTCAAAGAGCCTACATAGAGGAAAACACTATTGCTTTTAAGCATACTGCGTTTTATAAAAAAGATACAGTTTCGTATCATTTTTTTAAAAATGGCTTGATTATAAAAGGGCATAACAATATTTACGAAGATGACAACACAAAGGTTGCTGGGCATATAGAGATGTCTAGCAGGCTTGATACGGCCTATTTCGCGACACTCTCAGAAAATCTCAATATACAAATAAGTATCAACAATGATACGAAAAATATTGTAAACGCAACGCCTCTGATGCAAGCTGAGAGGGCAAAAGAGCTTGTGGTGGAGAAGACGGATACACACTATAAAGCAGTGATGTGTATGGAAACTCATGAAGGCGAAATCTATTTTTTGGCAATGCTGGAAAAATCTCTTTTACAGACAAAGTTTGAAGAAAACAGAAAAAAGCTCTTTATCATTTTGTTTTTTCTTATGGTCGCTATACTTTTGGCTCTTCGTATGATTATTCAAAAAAGTCTGCAAAAGCCTCTTGAACTTCTTATGAAGCAGATAGAAAAGATAGCACAAAGGGATTATACGCCATCCAAAGTGCTTTATAGCGGCGATGAACTCGAAGTGATATCCAAAAGTGTAAATACTCTTGCAACGACTATTAGTAAACGAGAATCTGAACTAAAGGCTTCCGAGGAAAATCTTTTTTATCTCTCCAATCATGATACTCTCACAGGATTGCCAAATCGGCGTTTTTTTACACAGAGGTTAGAACATGCTATTAAAGTAGCGCATAGAAATAAAAGTAAAGTAGCTGTTTTGATGCTTGACCTTGATGAATTTAAAGAGATAAACGATTCTATGGGGCATGACGTAGGAGATAAACTCCTTCAAAGGGTCGCACATAGAGTGCTTGAGAGTTTGCGCTCAGTGGATACATTTGCCCGTATAGGGGGAGATGAGTTTTATATACTTATAGAACAGATTTCAAGTATGACAGATATACAGAGAGTTATTGAAAAAATTTTAGAAGGTTTCAAAGAAGCTTTTGATGTTGCTGGAGATGAGCTTAAGGTGACAGCTAGTATCGGTATAGCAATCTACCCTGAGAACGGAGAAGATGCACTTTCATTGATAAAAAATGTGGATTTGGCGATGTATAAATCCAAAAATAAAGGCAAAAATAGCTTCAGTTTCTTTTCTCAAGATCTTTCGCAGGAGTTACATGAGCGCATGGAGTGGATAGCCGAACTCAAGGAAAGTGTCAACACTTTTGATGAGTTTTTCCTAGAATATCAGCCAAAAGTCTCATGCAAGAGTAAAAAAACAGTTGCAGTTGAAGCGCTTGTTCGTTGGAAGAGCAAAAAATTTGGTTTGGTTCCTCCATCAAAGTTTATTCCTTTAGCGGAAGAGACAAAAATCATCATTACTCTTGGTGCATGGATACTTGAAGAAGCGTGCAGAAATTTTGTGCAGCTTTTACGTGAGGGTTTTATGCTCAAGCAGATAAGTGTTAATGTCTCAAGTATTCAGCTTCGAGATAGTGATATGGTAGAGACTTTATACAAAGTGATAAAAAAAACGGGCATCAAACCGCAACAGCTAGAGCTTGAAATTACTGAGAGCTATATCGCTACAAACCAAAGTAGGGCGTTGCAGACACTTCGTGAGATTCAAGCGATGGGTATTGGTTTGGCGATTGATGATTTTGGTACGGGATATTCATCCCTTAGTTATCTGCAAAAGTTGCCTATCAGCAGACTCAAAATTGACAAATCTTTTGTGGATCATATACCAGAGAAACAAGAAGATGTTGCTATCGTCAGAGTCATCCTTGCTTTGGCAAAAACGCTAGGGCTTCAAGTGAGCGCTGAGGGTGTTGAAACACAGGAGCAGCTTACGTTTTTAGAAAATGAGTCATGTGATGAGATTCAGGGATATTACTATAGTAAGCCACTTTGCCTAGAGGCACTCAAACATTTTATACAAGAGGAAAAATAATGAGAGTAGCAGTTGTGGGACTTGGTGGAGTGGGAGGATATATCTGTGCATATTTGGCAAAAACGCAGCATAAGCTCGTCGGTTTTGCGCGAGGTACACATCTGGATGTGATACAAACGCAGGGTATAAAAATCCTTGAAGATGCACTCTCTTGGAGTGTGCAGTTTGATGCGAGAACACTTGAAGAAGCGGATGGTATTTTTGATTGTGTTTTGTTTTGTGTGAAAAGCTATGACCTTGAAACATCTTATGCAAAGATAGCACCCTTTATCAATGAAAAAACTATTTTGCTAAGTTTTGCAAATGGTGTCTCTAATGGAGATGTTTTACGAAAAATAAGTCAATCTGTTGTTTTAGATGGCTGCGTTTATATCCTTTCTCATCAAGAAAAAGCGGGGGTTATACGCAAAAAAGGGAAGGTTTTTGCGGCTGTTTTTGGTGGAGATACGGAGGCAATGATACGTGTAAAAGAACTGTTTGACGCTGCAGGGCTGCGCAATAAAACACCGCTTGATATCAAAAAAGAGATTTGGAAAAAGTATATTTTTATCTCTGCATTCGCGACACTTACGACATACTATGACATGAGCATACGCCGTGTTTATGAAACGCATCCAGAGGTGTGTGAAAAACTTCTCAAAGAGATAGCCGAGGTAGCTGCTGTACAGGGGATAGATATTTTTGATGAGGTTACAAAAGCGATGGAGACGGCAAGTGCATTACCAAAAGATGCTTCGACTTCCATGCATTTGGATTTTCAAAATAACAAAAGAGATGAGTTGGAGAGTCTGAGCGGGTACATCGTACAAGAAAGTCAAAAAAGAGGAGTGTCAATCCCGCTCATGCAAGAGATGTATAAAACACTTTTTCCAAGACATAGAAGTTGATTTAGAGGATTATCTCTACTTCTGTGCGATTGTTCTCTTTGCGTCCTTCGAGGTTTGTATTATCTGCTCGTGGGTTCTCATCACCTCTTCCTATAGCTGTGAGTTTTGTTGGACTGACACCGTTACGCATCAGTGCTTCTTTGATTGCGTTTGCTCTTTTTTGAGAGAGTATTTTGTTTGCTGATGTCTCTCCCTGATTGTCTGTATAGTTATATATGATGATTTGATACTCTTTATGTTTTTTTACAAAATCTGCAAACTCTTTGACATTTTTGATATGGACATCTAAAAGCGTAGAAGCACCGGCATCAAAATGCACGGGTAAAACAGCTTGTTCAGGACAACCTGCACTATCTACGCGAAAATATTTCGGAGTTTTTTGGCATTGGTCTTTATCATCTGTTATCCCATCGGCATCACTGTCTTTTGTTGCTAAGGTATTTACAACGGCAACTTCACTCTGCTGCGTTTGTGTCTCTTGCGACTTTGTAGGCTTAGAGATAGTTTGTATAGGTGCTTTTTCCACCGAAACTGGAATGATATAACTAAAAGTCTCTTCCGCATGAGCAAGAAGTGCAAGTGTGAAAAATAAGAATAAATAGAATTTCAATTTGCTATCCTTGTAATATTTGTTTTTCATTATAGTATAAAAAATACTTAATAAATGATTATAAAGAGATTTTTGCAAAGAACTCCAAGAGTGTTGTGTAATAATTTTACAATTTAAACAGAGGAAGTGAGAATGAAAAAAGAGCGATTGGTCTTAGGCGGAGGCTGTTTTTGGTGTTTGGAGGCTGTATATTCCAATGTCAAAGGCGTGCTTAGTGCTATCAGTGGCTACACAGGCGGTAAACGTGCAAATCCGAGTTATGAAAATGTATGCACTGGTGCGACAGGTCACGCTGAGATTGTAGATATAACTTATGATGCACATAGCATCTCTTTGGCAGAATTGTTGAAAATATTTTTCGTAGTCCACAATCCTACAACACTCAATCAACAAGGCGCAGACAGAGGCACACAATACCGCTCAGTCATCTACTATGCAAACGCAGAAGAAAAAGCAGAAATCGCCAAAGCTATCGCTTTGGCGCAAAAAGATTTCTCAGACACAATAGTCACAGAAGTAAGCCTGCTTGGAGATGTTTATCCAGCTGAGGGATACCATCAAAACTATTATGCACAAAACGCAGCGCAAGGCTATTGTCAGGTCGTAATCGCTCCAAAACTCCAAAAATTTATGCTCACATTTCCAGATAAAGTTGGCTGATAAATAAAGTATGCTAGAATCTTTAACTTTTTCCGCTTTATGCGGGAGTTTAAGATAAGGAAACTTCCATGAATCATATGTACAACTTAGCCATTATAGGTGCTGGTCCCGCAGGTATCGCTACTGCCGTAGAGAGCTATATGCTCGGCATTCGCGATATTGTTTTACTCGAAAAAGATGTCAACCACAACTCAACTATCAGAAAATATTATAAAGAAAATAAAAGAGTTGATAAGGATTGGAAAGGTCAAAAAGTTGAGCTTGATGGCAGGATATATTTTGTAGATGGAACAAAAGAAAGTACACTGGATTTTTTTGATGAAATCATAGATAACCACTCTGTAGAACTGCAAACGCACTCAGAAGTTCAAAGTATTGTCAAAAAAACAGATGTACATGAGCAGGAGTATTTTGAAGTGAGTGTGGGAGAGAGAGTTATAAACGCAAGATATGTTGTTGTGACTATAGGGCGTATGGGTAAACCAAACAAACCTGAGTACAAAATCCCTTCTTCGCTGAAGAAAAAAGTAGGCTATACACTAGAAGGCTGTGAAGGTGGAGAAAGTATTCTTGTGGTCGGTGGTGGCGATAGTGCAATCGAGTATGCCGTCGATCTGGCCTCTTTAAATGAAGTCTCTATATGTTATAGAAGAGAGACTTTTAGACGCGCAAATCCTACAAATCAAAGAAATATCTCAAACGCAATTATGCATAAAGAACTTCAAGCTATTTTGGGTGTGGATATCCATGGAGTTGAAGATGATACAGGGCGCGTAAAAGTAATTTTCAATGAAAAAGAGCCTATGAGTTTTGACAGAGTTATTTACGCCATCGGCGGAACGACACCAAGTGCTTTTCTTGCAAGTTCAGGCATAAAAGAAGAAGACGGACGACCGGTACATGATGATAACTATGAAACTAATATTGAGGGTCTTTTTGTGGCGGGAGATATTACGCAAGAGAGCGGCGGAAGTATAGCTCTTGGACTCAACCACGGCTACGCGATAGCGTGTTACATACAGGCTAAAGTTTAGGAGTTTTCTTATCGGAAATAAGTGGCTTATCTCTTTGGCTGATAACGCCATCGGGTGTATCTAAAACTATTTCAATTTCACAATCAAGATACTCTGAGGTTGAGAGAGGTTTGAAATTTTTGTCCTCAAACGCAGCTCTTTTGGCGTTTTTTACAATGCCTTCAAGTAAAGAAGGGCAAGATTCGTCAGACGAAGCAGAACCTCGTAACTTTTGGTCGAGATAGATGTTTAGAGTTGAAGAGATGTGTACGTGCAAAAGTGGGTGTTCTTCTAAAAGGGTAGCCCTGTCTATAGTTCTTTGTGCTTCGAGCACTTCAGCAATAGAGTCACGTGCTAATTGTAAAAGAATTGAACGTCCCATATTTATTTCACTTTTGTTTTATAAATTATCGAGATTAAAAGTTTTAAAACACTCATGATGATTATACCAGACAACATCCCTGCAACAATAAACGAGAGATATTCATTTTGTGTAATAAGTTTCGCTTCATAAGAAATAGTTGCAATAGCAATAAGAAAGGTTAGAGGCATCGAATCTCCAAGTGCTAAGAGAAATGTTTCTGTTACATTGAGATGCGAAGAATATGCTAGATAGGAACTTACTACTCTCACAAGAACCATGGCGACTAGTATAAGCAGAGCATTAGAAATTACTTCACTGCTAAAAATGAGACTTAAATCAAGGGTTGTTCCTACGTAAATAAAAAATATAGGGACTAGAAATCCAAATCCAACTTTATGCAAAGTGTGCGGTAAATCTTTTTTATGATCAAAAAAGTTGGCGATGTAAATTCCTGCAAAAAAAGCACCCAATACCATATCAATATGAAGAATATTCATAATAGTTACAAGAATAATAAAAAGAGCAATACTCACTCTTACGCTTTGGTCCTTGGAATCGTTCTCTGGCATGATAAGTTTTTTCAACTCAGGAAACCACCAAAAAAGAAGATTAAAAAGTTTAAATGAGTAATAAATTAAAAATAACACAACGAAAAAGATAAAAATGTGTTTAAAAAATGCAAAGCTTATTGCGTAGTGAGCGTAAGACTCATAAATAACAATTGCAGCAATACTGATTATTTCCCCTAAAACCCCGACGATGAGAACAATTTCAAGCCATTTAAAATCTTTTCCATGCTCATTGATGAGCGCCATAATCATTCCCAAAGAAACGATAGGAATAGCTATAATAAAGACAGGATTAAGGTCAAATAGGAGATATAAGGCAAAGGAAAGACCATAAAGTGAGATGAAATAAATAATTGCATTCTTTAAAAGCGATTCCTTTTTTGATATGAATCTTTTAAGGTCTATTTCTAAACCAGCTAAAAACATGAGGTAAAAAAAGCCTATTTTTGCCAGATTTTGAAAAATCTCATGGGAACCATCTAAAAACCCAAACCACGCGACTACAGTACCAAGAAGAATTTCAACTACAACAATAGGCAGCCTTGTAATATGTGAAAAAATTGGAGATATTACAATTAAAAAAGAAATCCAAATAAAAAGTGTTGCGGTACTCATAAATTAATTTTGCACAGATTTTGCTACATGAAGACTTAAAGTGTTGAGCATCTCTAAATCTTTACTCATAACGCGTCCAGTAGTTGTGAGGTAATTTCCAATAACAATAGAGTTTGCACCGTAGGCAAAGATTTCTTCTTGTCTCTCTCCAAACATAAGCTCTCTTCCGCCTGCGACCATAATTCTTTGTGCATCAGGCAGCGTTTCGCGTGTGAGTTTTATGAGTTCTAGCGCTTCATCAACACTTAGCGGATTTGGCTGAAGCTCAAGTGCTTCATTGTGATGGTAAAAATTGATAGGTACAGAAGTCGGGTTGAGAGACTTGAGTGATTCAAGCATGGAGATTCTATCTTCTTGCGTTTCTCCAAGTCCAAAAATACCGCCCGTGATGAGCACCATGCCAGCCTTGTTGACATTTTGGCAGGTTTCATAACGCTCACCCCAAGGGTGTGTTGTACAGATCTCTTTGTAAAAACTCTCAGAAGTTTCAAGATTGTGGTTGTAGGCTTTGATGCCTGCTTCTTTTAAAACAAGAAGTTGTTCGAGTGTCGCGGTGCCGTTACAGGCTATCAAACGCAGCTGGGGAGCCACTTCCAGAACAGCTTTTGCCACGTTACAGACAAAATGAAGGGTTTTATCATTGAGCCCTTTGTCTGCTGTAACAAGACAAAATCCAAGTGCTCCATTATCTCTAGCTGCTATAGCCTCTTCAAGGATGCGTTCAAGAGGTTTTTGTTTATAACGCTCTATATCCGCCTTGTATCGGACACTTTGAGAACAAAATTTACAGTCTTCGTTACAAGTTCCGCTGTTGATATTACAGATAGAACATAAAAATATCTCTTTATCCATTTTTTATCCTTGTGTAGGAGAAGTGTTCTTTTTCAAAAAAATCTGTCTTCTTTTTTCTAGCATAGTAGTCCACATCAAAACTGGTGTTGGTTATTTCTAACATCACACATTCTGAGAGTGGTTTGTTGCGTCCGCAGGCTTCCCCTGGGTTTAAAAAAAGTGTTCCGTTGATAAACTCAGACTTAAACTGATGCGTATGCCCAAAGATGACGACTTCAGTATCGGGTGTCATATAAAAAGGAAGGTGCATTAGTTTTATATTTGTATCTGCAAGTTTAAAATAGTAGGGCTCTTGCACAAGATTGTATTGGTTGTGATAACTCACAAGGTGTGAGTCGTTGTTGCCATAGACCGCTATATAACGTTTGCCAGTTGCCGCGAGCAAGTCAAGGATTTCTTTTTCGACGATATCACCAGCGTGTATAAAAAATTCAGCACCATCAGTCAGAAGAAACTCAATGATAATTTTTGCTTTTTTATACTTTTTATGTGTATCTGAGAGAATACCTATTTTCATATCTATTCTTTTGTACTACTCACGAGGCGTTCGTGTTTTACATTTGACACACTCATAGACTTCTTTGTTTCTGTAGGTTCTAGGCGCTAAAACGCCGTCACATTTCTCTTCGCTACATTTGAGAGTTGTTGGTTCAAATTTGGAGATAAATTTACATTTTGGATAATTTTCACATCCCCAAAACGCACCGCGGCGAGACTGTTTCCAAAGAAGTTTTCCGCCACAGTCGGGACATGGAATCTCAGAGTTTTTGCTTTCAACCGCCATACTTTTTGTGTTTTTACAATCAGGATAACCGCTACATGCCAAAAACTGTCCATTACGGCCGTTTTTGACAACCATAGCTTTGCCGCATTTGTCACATATTTCGTCGGAAGTTTCTACTTTTTCTTCTACTTTGTTGCCTTCTTCATCCACTTGTTCTGTGTATTTACACTTTGGAAAACCGCTGCAGGCAACAAACTGCCCAAATCTGCCAGAACGTAAAAGAAGTTCTGAACCACATTGCGGACACATACGCCCAAGAGGTTTTGCCATTTTGAGAGAGACAATTTTTTCTTTTCCTTCTTCAATCTGCTCTAAAAACGGAAAATAAAAATCACTTAAAAGTTCTTGCCAGTCAACAGCACCTTCAGCCACTTCGTCGAGTTTTTCTTCCATGTTTGCCGTAAAAGAGATATCTACGATGTTTGCAAAGTTTTTCTCTAAAATATCTGTAACGGTAAATGCCATCTCAGTTGGAACGATCTGCTTTTTCTCAATACTTACATAGGTGCGGGAACTCAGCGTTGCAATTGTCGGAGCATAAGTAGAAGGACGTCCGACACCCTCAGCTTCAAGTTTTTTGATGAGACTTGCTTCCGAGTAACGCGCAGGCGGTTCTGTAAAATGCTGTTCTGGTTTGACACTTTGCAGTTTGGCTGTATCACCTTCTTCGAGTGTTGGAAGCAATTTGTCTTTATCTTCAGCACCCGTGACTGCATAAAAGCCGTCAAAAAGTAGTTTTCTTCCCGTTGCACGGTAGATGTTTTCAGAGCCGCTAAAAGTGATACTTTGTTGCTCAAAACGTGCATCCTCCATCTGGCATGCCATAAAACGCTCATAAATAAGACGGTAAAGTTTTATCTCATCGGCTTTTAAAAACGTAGCTGCAACTTCAGGTGTGAAATGAAGCATGGTAGGGCGAATAGCCTCGTGAGCTTCTTGTGCGCCTTTTGCTTTTTTGCCGTAAAACTTCGGCTCAGCAGGAAGGTACTTTTTGCCAAATCTGTTTTCGATGATCCCACGAACTGCACCTACAGCTTCTGCCGCCATATTGAGTGAATCCGTTCTCATATAAGTGATAACACCGCTCGTGCCATCAGGTGTTTTTACACCTTCATAGAGCGTTTGCGCGACCATCATTGTTTTTTTAGGTGTAAAGCCGAGTTTGCTTGAAGCGGTTTGTTGTAGTGTTGAAGTCATAAAAGGCGGAGGTGTCGCACTTTTTCTCTCTTTTGTCTCTATTGCCGAGATGATAAAGCTGTCTGCGTTTACACTTGTGAGTATAGCCTCAGCCTCTTTTTTGTTTGTAATGGAAAGTTTTGAGAGTTTTTCTTCTTTATGGGAGATGAGAGAAGCCTCGATATCTTTTACAAACATCGTATCAATCGTCCAATACTCTTGCGGTACAAAAGCGCGTATTTCTCGTTCACGGTCCACAACAAGTTTGAGTGTAGAACTTTGTACACGTCCGCCTGAGAGTCCTTTTTGGATTTTTGAACTTAAAAGAGGAGAAAGTTTATAACCCACAACACGGTCAAGCAGACGGCGTGCTTGTTGTGCGTTTACCATGTTCATATCTATTTTACGAGCCGATTCAAGTGCATGAGTAATGGCTGTTTTTGTAATCTCGTGAAAAACTATGCGAGGCAACTCTTCAGGGTTTTTCTTGATGGCATGCGCGATATGCCAGCCGATGGCTTCACCCTCACGGTCCTCATCGGTTGCGATATAGATTGTGTCGCACTTTTTCGCTAAAGCGGCTATCTCTTTGACTGTTGCTGCGTTTTCTTTGGCAACGCTGTAAGCGGGAACAAGGTGTTTTGTCACTTCATCTACGGTGATGCCAAAACGGGACTTTGGTAAATCACGGATGTGACCTTTAGAGGCAATAACCTCATAATCTTTGCCTAAAAAGTTCTTAATAGTACGAGCTTTTGCAGGTGATTCGACGATAATTAAGTTCAAATAGCGTTCCTAATATATATAGTATAGTTGTTTTTTTAATTTGGAAGTGTACCCGAAAAAAATTAAATTGAGAAAAAAGAGCGATTATGAAAAGATTTTAACAATATTTGCAAATCTATTAAAGTTATTTTTGACAGTGACGATTTAGTTAACATCAAGGCAAGGATGTCAAGATACAAAATTAACTAGAGCGAAAGGCTCTACCCAAAAAGGATTTATCATGGGATTTAGAATTAACACAAACGTTGCGGCAATGAACGCACATGCAAATGCTACAATGAACAATCGTAATATCGATAGTTCTCTTTCAAAATTAAGTTCAGGTTTACGTATTAACTCAGCGGCAGATGATGCTTCTGGTATGTCAATTGCGGATTCACTTCGTGCTCAAGCAGCTTCACTTGGTCAAGCTGTCAGCAATACAATGGATGCTAATTCTATGCTGAAAATTGCTGATAATGCGATGGATGTACAGATTAAAATTCTTGAAAAAATCAAAGCAAAAGCTGAACAATCTGCAGTGGGAACGCAAACTACAGAGAAAAGAAAAGCTCTTCAATCGGACATTAAAAGACTTACTGAGCAGTTAGACAACATCGCTAACCAAACTACTTACAATGGTAAAGGCTTACTTTCCGGTGCATTTACAAACGAAAACTTCCAAGTAGGCGCGTATGCAAATCAAACTATTAGTGTGTCAATCGGTGCTACATCTTCAGACAAAATTGGTCAAACTCGTTTTGAAACAAGTGCTATGGGTACTGCAACAGGAGAAGCTGTAGCTACATTTACAAGAAAAGACGGAACTACTCTTGCTCTTGAAAGTGTAAAAATAGGTTCAACTGCAGGTACTGGTATTGGTGTTTTAGCTCAGGTTATCAATAAAGCTACAAAAGATACGGGCGTAAGCGCGAGTTGGAGTTTAACACAAACTGGTACCGCATCAATTGCATCTACTACAGGTACTGGAACAGCTGCTGCTATTGTAATTAATGGTACTACAGTTGCTGCCGCGGGTCTTGATATAGAACTAAATGATAGAAGCGGTATTTTGGTTGACGCAATCAATCAGCACAAAGAGACAACTGGAGTTGTAGCAAGTGTAGATGCGAGAGGGCGTTTAGAACTAAGTTCAACTGACGGTAGAGCGATTATTGCGACTGGTTTAACAACTAATGCAAAATGGACTGACGGCACACACACAGGTCGCTTAACATTAACCGCTGCAGGTGCTGGTGACATTCAGATGGCATTATCAGGGACTGGTGGTACTGGGCTGGTTACAACAGCGAATGAAGCAAGTATAAGCCTTCGTGACATGATGAGTTCTATTTCTAATGCAGACGCAGAAGCTATGGGTGCATTCGCAAATGATAATGTTATTGGAAGTACTGATAAGTTAGATGCTGGTGTAGTAACATACGCTGGGGCGCAAGCTATGATGAAAATTGCTCAGTCTGCACAAGAAAGACTTGACAGCGTCCGTGCGGATATCGGTTCTGCTCAAAATCAATTTTCTGCTACTCTAGATAATATTTCAGTAGCACAGGTAAATGTTAAAGCAGCGGAATCTCAAATCCGTGATGTTGACTTTGCTGAAGAATCTGCAAACTTTGCAAAAGCGAACATCCTTGCTCAGTCAGGAAGTTATGCAATGAGTCAAGCGAATGCAGTTCAACAAAACGTGTTAAGATTATTACAATAGTTTTAACTCTCTTTTTTAGGCTGGTGAGATTTTTCTCACTAGCCTTTTTTTTCTTTTAAATTTCCCCAGTATGGTATGCATTTTGTTACACATTATGTAAAATTTCTTCTTAATGATAGTATTTTAAACGCAAAGGTTCTTATGTCTTTTTTTCAAAGTAATTTATCTGCACAATTAGCTAAAAATCCAAATTTTGCAAATCAGCTCATGAAGGTTGATGAAGTGGAAGATTTTGAAATTTTTATGGATGAAAACGATGTTTCTACTTTAAATTTTGTAAACACAAAAAACTTTACACCTTTGTACGAAAGCACTCCAGCGCAAAGCATAGTTGATGCCGCAGAACACTTTAAAATGTTTGAGCAGTATCCGTACTTATATATGTATGGACTCGGCAATGGGATATTGCTCAAACATTTACTTGAAAATAAAAATCTAAAAAGAATTGTTGTTGTAGAACCTGAGTTGGAATTAGCTTATGTTGTTTTACATATGGTAGATTTTACGCAAGAGATAGAATCCGGCAGATTAGTTCTTTTGTCTAAAGATGAGGCAAATTTTCCAAATATTTTGACCTTGTTTCAAACGCTTGAAGAACAGCGTTATGCAAGAGTTTACGACATACACATCAACACTTCTTACTACGAAAAGATACATCATGAGCATCTACAGCGCACAAATCAGATGTTTTTGGAAGCTTTATACCATGCTGTAAATAGTGTAGGAAATGACACAAAAGATGCTTTGATTGGGCTGAAACATCATATAAGCAATTTGCCGTTGCTGCTTGAAACTCCGCCTTTGTTGGAGTTGCTCAATAAATTAAATACAACAGAGACAGCGGTTTTGGTCTCCACGGGCCCTTCTCTTACAAAACAACTCCCTCTTTTAAAAAAGATAGCGCCTTATGTCAGAATCATCGCCGTAGATGCTAGTTTTCCTGTTTTGTATAAGGCAGGAATTACGCCTGATGTAGTTGTTTCCATGGAGCGAGTTAAAGAGAGTGCGCGTTTTTTTGAGCAAGTACCAAAAGAAGGCTATACGGATGTTGTCACTGTTTTGAGCTCTTTGCAGCATAAGGATGTGGTTTGTGCGCCAAAGGGAGGAACTGTTACGATGAGTTTACGACCTCTGGGTTATATGATTGCAAGCGGACCAAAAGAGTGGGGTTTTTTAGGCATAGGTTCGAGCGCGGCAAATATGGCGTTTGAGCTTATATACTACTCACGTTTTAAAAATTGTATTTTAATAGGGCAAGATTTAGCCTACTCCGAAGATGGAAGTTCTCATGCTCAGGGGCATGTGTTTGGCGAAAATGATGTAAAAGTCAAAGAAAGCGATGTTTGGGTAAAGGGATGGGGCGGAACAAAAGTACGCACAAACCATAACTGGACAATGTTTCGTAATTTTTTTGAAAAAGATTTGGCGGATATCAAAGATGATATGCTCACCATAAACGCAACTGAAGGCGGAGCAAGTATTTTAGGAACACGAGAGTTAACGTTTCATGAAGCGATTTCTTTATGCGTTCATAAAAATAGTACGAAAAAAACTCTGCTTTTGCAGAAGATGCCGGCAAAAGAGCTGGAAATTTGCACGCAAAACACATGGGCAAACATAGATGCAATAGTTGTGTATGTAAAGGATTTGCTTGAAGAATTGAAAGCACTTTTTTTAGAAGTGGCTATGGTTTGTGAAAAGCTTGACGCAGGCAAAGAAGTTGAAATCTCCCACATGCAAGCGTTACTAGCGCACGCCCAGAAGATAAAAGCACGTAAAGATGAGAAGATGTACGAGCAGGTAGTCTGGCACATAGCCCAATCCATGATGCTTGTTCAAGAGATAGATTTGGCACCCACGGAAGTGTACTTGCCAAAAAATGAAGAAGAAAACGTACGCAAGATACAGA
>Ga0154590_1040_pt1 | contig 23111 bp, 20 predicted proteins | sample RifGroF2_FD_116019 | JGI IMG/M metagenome (GOLD analysis project Ga0154590, IMG submission 116019) | Sulfurimonas sp. GWF2_37_8 | reverse complement strand
TGATTTTAGTTGGTGTTTTTACTGGAATCTATGTGCGAAAGTTGAGAATATAAATTAAAAAGAGTTTTTGGAAGAGTTCGTTGTGTTTTTGTAAAAAAAGTAAGGTTTGAGAGTCACATTAAGGAGATACGACTTTAGTCGTATGAGAAAGGTATGCATTCCCACGCGGAGCGTGGGAACGAGTAGAAGTAGAAAATAATCTTAAAAGAAATGAATTTCTTAGAAGTTTACAGCAGCGATAACACGAATGTAATTACCACCTTTTGCATCATCAGTAACTGAGTCAGCAAATGAACGGTTCATCAAGATACCTGTAAGAGAAAAATCACCAAGTTTTTGAGTGATAAATAAGTCAACTTCAGTTGTTTCATGAGCTGGTGCCAAACCACTTAAGCCAAGTGCACCTACAGTATCAGTATCATCATGGCTGTTTTTGTTCATAACACCTTGAAGTGCTAAACCAGTTGTACCAAGTTTACCAGATGCTTTAAGTTTGAAAGCAGTTGCGCCCGGTTGTGCTACGTAAAGACCGTCTGTGTAAACACCTTCAGTTGGAAGTTTAGATTTTTTGAAACCTGTTGCAGTATTTGCAACCGGTAAGTCGCCTTCAGAAACTGTTGAAGCAGCAGCAAAAAGTGTTACATCAGAAACTTTAGTGTCTGCACTTAAAGCAAATGCAGAAGTTGCATCGGCATTATCATTATCATGAGTTACATAAGCAGCAGTACCTGTAAGATTAACCACACCAGCTTTCATAGAAGCATCTGCCCAGAGAGCATTTACAGAAAGATCTAAAGGTTGTGCAGCAGCTGTGAACCAAGTAAGACCATTTGTACCAACGTTATTGACTTGGTAAGCCCATAAGTTTGCAGCCAATGCATCATTTTTATAAAGACCAGCTATAGCAAATGCACCACCGAAATATTGATCATCTACTTCACCACTAGTTTTGAATGAGCCAACACTTGTTCCAGTAATTCCTGTGTTAGTTTGTCCAACATATGCACCAATTAAAGTCAAGTTAGCAATTGAGTTGTTTACTAAAACAGCAGCGTTAAAAGTATTTGGAGTAGCATTCCATGTCTCAGTAAACGCTAAAGGAGTATCTAACTCTTGTTTACCAAATTTCATGATTGTGCTAGCTATAAGTGGAGCAGTAATGTATGCTTCACCTACGTACATTGCTGAACTAGTGTTGTCACGAGTAGCACCAACTAAAGTACCTTCAAGACCCATTGATGAAGTTTGGTAAACTGTAGTACCAAAACCAACATTTCCTTGTTTACCAGTCATTCCTAATTTAAATACAACTTCACCAGTTGATGGTGCTACAGTAAACAAATCTGCTTTATTAGCATCATTTGTCTCATACCAAAGCTTAGCCTGACCGCTAGTTTTGATGTCTTCTAATGCAGATGCAGTAGTACTTAATGCCATTGCAGCTACAACTGCAGATACGATAATTTTTTTCATTCATTTCTCCTGTTTTGTTAATTTACCACTCTCATGGAAGTGATAGCAAAACACGCTAAAAAGCCAGCTCTACAATCACTTCTCATAATGCAATAAATTATTTTACCCTGTCATTATATAGTTGCAAAATTTAATCTAAGTTTAAACAGGGGAGTTTATTTACATTTTGTTTACTAATGTGGCTTATATGTAATCAAATTGAGATATTTATTTTACTTATAGTTGACTTTTTGTCATTTTGGCACGCCTCGATAATAACTGAGTTTACGTACTGAGACCCTGAATCAAGTTCAGTACCCCAAGGGCATTTCTTTCAGGGCAGGTGACGGTTTAGAGGGTTTCAGCAAACCACCACTTTGCTTGCGCTCATGATATCATGGAGGGATTTTTTGTCTTTTCTATATAAAGGTAAAAGTAGTCCCAAAAGCGTTGTCGCTGAAATCAAAAATGCTGCAAAACGCCATATAGCATGAAGAAAAGAGAGTTTTTCGCCGTTTTTGGCATCTACTACTTTCATAAGATAAGCTTTTTTACCTGGAGTTTGTCCTGTTTTACTTAAAAAGAGCGCATAAATAACAGCATAAATCGCCACACCGCTAAACTGTGCCAAGCTAGATGCCTGAAACTCATCTTTACCGCTGAGAGCTACATAAGCTATTATATATAGTATTGGGATATAAATCATAAACATATCTGTAATAAATGCTTTTATTCTGTCTGTATATTTTGGTAATAATACATTACTTTTTGTTTTATTTTGCTCTGATGATTTTGGATGATTTTTTGATTGTTTTTTTAGGTTTCTGAATCTCATATGAGGATTATAGCAGATGGTGTTTTAGAATTTGTTGAGTTGATAGGTGAATACCCACGGAGACCCTGAATCAAGTTCAGGGTGACGGGGTGGGAAGTTCAGCACTCCAAGGGAATTTCTCTCAGGGTAGGTGATGTTGGAGTTTACAATTAATGTAAATCTCTCCACACTTGTTTTTTCCAAAGAAGTGCGAAAATAGCGAAGATGATGATATAAATCATTACATTCATTCCAATTGATTCTCTTTCTGCTCTTTTTGTATCTCCAGAGTCTTGCATATGCTCGATAACTTTTTCCGCCATCTCTGCAGTCACACCGACACGAGGCATCGCTGTACCTTCAAGTTGTGCTTGTGGATTTTCGATAAATGTACTTACGAAATGCTCACCGCGAGAACGGATATACATACTCAAATCTGGTGGTAATTTACCCATATATGCTTTGAGTGAATCTTCATACTGAAGCACTTTGATATCAAATGCAAGTGCATCTTTTTTATCTTTGAAGCTTGGTTTTTCACCGATTTGTGTCCACTTTTCATAGCTCATAGCGTGACATCTACCACAAGCATTTTCATATGCTATTTTCGGTGTAACATCTTCTGCTTTGATAGCTATAGATTTGAGGTAAGCTACCATATCTGCGACTTCTTGATCTATATCTCCGCCAGCACCTGCGAACGCAGACATTGGGTGCATTTTACCAGACTCTGCAGTGAACTTGTGTTCTACTTTAAGCGCGTGTGCAGGATTTTTGATAAGGTCAGCTAAAAATCTCTCATCAAAGATAACACCTACGTTACTCAAGTCAGGTGGATTTACACCGTAACTTGCAGCGGCATCTTGAGGCTCCATCGCAGCCGGCATACCTGCCGCTTCTATAGAGTGACAACCAGTACAAGCGCCAGCTCCCATCACCAAATCTTGACCACGAGTAGCATCACCGTTTGCAGCAAGTGCAGGTAAATCAGCATACGCGAAATGTTCACTCTCTACATGCTTATGCATCACATGGTGCGCATATGGCTCTACGAGATAGTATGTAATAAGTGAAAAAATTACAACTACTGCGAGTATTAATGGTTCTTTGTTTTTCATATTATCCCCTTATACTTTTTTTTCAAACATCGTGATAAATGGAAGCATCAACCACTGAACGATAAATACAATCGCCGAAACAAAACCTATTTGGCTAAACATACCTTCAGGAGGAAGTTTACCCATCGCTGTAAGAACTATCAAGTTGATAAGCATTACCCAAAACCAAATAGCAAACAATCCACGACGGTTTGCAGGAACAGTATTTGGACTTCTATCCAACCACGGAAGGAGTACGAAAATAACTTGAGCAAATCCAAACGCAACTAGACCAATATCAACAGAGAACGGACGTAAAATCTCATATGACCAAAGGAAATACCACTCAGGGTAGATGTGCGCTGGAGTCTTGAGTCCATCAGCAGGGTCAAAGTTTACAGCATCCATAGCAAAACCATAGTTCCAGAAAACAAGGTAGAAGAAGAAAATGAGATAAATTCCCACAACCATCATATCTTTTGACATAAAGTCGTTTGCAAATCTCATAACTTTAGAGCCAGCTTTGTCGCCTGCTAAATATTTTTTTGCTTCTTTGTCAAAGTCTATCTCTTCACCGTCTTGGTTATTCACGTGAGGAATACGAAGTGCACCAAAGTGTAGTCCAATAAGTCCGATAATAGCCAAAGGAATAAGAAGTACGTGAAGCATAAAGAAACGTGTCAAGAATGCTTGAGCAGGAACATAATCCCCACGAATCCACTCAACTAAACCATCAGCATGAAGTGAACCGCCTGAGAAAAGGTTGGTGATAACCATACCAGCCCAGTAAGACATTTGTCCCCATGGAAGCATATAACCAGAAAACGCTTCAGCAGAAAACGCAACAAAAAGAAGCATTCCTGAAACCCAAATCATCTCACGGCCTTTTTTATATGAACCATAATAGATACCTGTAAACATATGGATATAAATGATAAGGAAAACAACAGATGCCGCAACACCGTGTACATGTCTCCATAACCAACCAAAATCTACTTCTCTCATAATAGTGTAGTTGACACTGTAAAACGCAGTATCAACATGTGGTTGATAATACATCAATAAAAAGATGCCAGAAACTAAAAGAAGCGCGAATGTGATCACAAGAACCATACCCATCGCCCACAAGAAGTTAATATTTTTCGGAATCCAATATTCCGACATCATCACTCTTTCGACTGTTTCTATCGCTAAACGCTGATTAAGCCAGTCTTTAATGCTTGTTGCTTTTGTAAAATGCGCCATGTATTCCCTTCCTTACAGCGTAACGCCGCTTTCTTTCATTTTAGTGTATTCAGGTCCCGCTTCGCCTAGAACCAATGTATTGCCTTCAATCTTAAACGGAGGTATATCAAAGCCGCGTGGAGGTGGAACTTTTGTTACATCGCCTGCGAAGTCAAACTGACCCCCATGACATGCACATAAAAATCCTTTATTTGAAGCATTGTACGCAGGGATACATCCTAGGTGAGTACATAAACCAATTGCTATCATGTAATGAGAGCCGTTTACTTCGATATCGCGTGCTTTTTGTGATTCTGTTTGACTTGCTACCATGTCGGCAGTTTTTTTAAGAACGAAGATTGGTTTACCTCTCCATTTTTCAGTTATAAGTTCATTTTCCTTGTAAACTGATAAATCAAGAGTTGTGAAACCTGCCGAACGAACGCTTGGAAGTGGATCCCAAGATTTCTTCATAGCAAAGAGCGAACCGATTGCGCCAACGGCAGCAACGGCACCAAATGCCTTACCCATAAAACCTCTACGGCTGTTATTTTCCATATTTGCTCACTTTAAGTGTGAATTTTTAAAGTGTTGATTATATACTAAATAACTTTTAATTAATTATAAAATTAAGTTTTCTTTTATAAATTTGCTTATTTTTTTGCCATGATGTTCTATTTTGTAATAGTTTTTACTATCTATTGTATTAATTATGCTAGCAATTTGACTTAGGTCAAGAGATTCTACGATAGGGACGCCAAAACTCTCAAATAGTTCGTTAAAATTTCTCGTATAGTCCGCTCTTTGAAGATAAATCGGTCTTCCGCCAGAAGCTAAGGATTCTAAAACGGCTTGCGGAGAAGCTGTGATAAGTATGTCTGTTTTTTTTATCATCGCTTCATAACCTTCAAATTCATGATACTTTCTGAACTTTTTCTTAAGTAAATCCTCATAATCTAAAAAGTAGTAAAAACCCAGTTGCAACTCTGCGTTTAGACCCTCTATAAACGCAAGATTTTTTTCCAAATCTTTTTCATAATCATCATCGCCAAAAAAGAAACTTATCTCTATCTTTTTTGGCTCATGATGAAAGAACTCCTCTCCAACAGCATACGCTTTGCAGATCCCCTCACCTTCAAGATACGGCGATATCATGAGTTCATCGGGACTTTTTGTATCGTTTGGGTCATCACTCACACGGATGAAAGTTGAAAAATACTGGCGCATATCCTCAAGCATGATAGGATTTGCCTCTTCTGAGTCAAAAATCAGCTGATCTCCATGATGTGCTATCTGCGCGATGTTTCGTACTACATCAATACCAACACTTTTTGAGATACCAAAATCTCTTGCCACCTGAGCAATACGAAAATCCGAACACAAAAGCGTAATATCAACATCATCCAAAGCACGGATAATCGTCGCTGCTCTTCTAAATCTGTCAAGACCGATACGGTGACCTGTGTGGACATAATAAAAAATCTTCACTATTTTTTCCTCATTTTTTAATCTAAACCCTTAATATAAAAGTTATTGTAGCAAGTTTTTATAATAAGAGAATCATACTTTTTATGCTGTAAACACATTCTGACATCACCTAAATAAGGTGCTAATCTCTTCATTGCTCATGCTTGAGATATTTTTTTCCCCTACGGCGATACTCATCTCACCGATGGCGAGTTTTGCTTTTATCATATTGTCTATCTTCTCTTCAAAACTGTTTTTAGTAATAAATCTATAAACAAAAACATTCTTACTCTGTCCTATTCTAAAGGCTCTGTCTGTTGCTTGGTTCTCTACCGCTGGATTAAACCACAGGTCATAATGGATGACATTGGATGCCGAAGTGAGGTTAAGTCCAACACCGCCTGCTTTGAGAGAAAGTATAAAGATAGGATTTTCACTACTTTGCTCAAAAGTATCCACAACATTTTGCCTTGCATTTTTACTCATGGAGCCATCGAGTCGCAAAGGTTCTATGAGCATACTTTTTTCGATAATCTCAGCCAAAATATTTGCCATTTCCACATATTGCGTAAAAATAAGCACCTTCTCACCCTTGGCGACAATACTCTCTAGTATCTCAAGAAGCATCTCGGTTTTTCCACTTAACTCTGCTTCTAAAGGAGATTGCTTGTCAAAATTTCTTGGATGGTTGCAGATTTGTTTGAGTTCTGTAATGAGCTTAAATATAAGCCCAAAACGCTCATTTGAGGGCAGTGTTTCGAGCTTTTGCATCGTCGTATCGACCACGCTCTGATAAAGTGCCGCCTGTTTTGGGTTGAGTGAAGCGTACTCGTCTATAACAATTTTATCAGGTAAATCACTGATAATGCTTTTGTCTGTTTTAAGACGTCTGAGCATAAAAGGTGCGGTAATATTTTTAAGTGCGGCAGCAGCCGTTGTATCTTTTTCTATCTCTATTGGTTTGGCATAGCGGTTGATAAAATGACTAAGTTCTCCCAAATATCCATGCAACGCAAAATCAAATATACTCCAAAGTTCACTCAAAGAGTTCTCTACAGGCGTACCGCTAAGAGCGATTTTGTACTTTGCGTGAATCCCTTTAACTGCAATGGCCGCCTGCGTATCGGGGTTTTTTATCTTTTGTGCTTCATCAATTACGATAACATCAAAAGGGTGCTCTTTAAGCAGCGTGTCTCTTTTTAGGGTGTCATAAGTTGTAATAATAATTTTTGACGTTTCCATTGTACGTGCTTGCCCATAATACAGTGCGTAATCAAGCGTAGGGGCGAATTTGCTAAGCTCGTTTTGCCAGTTGTTGAGAAGTGAAGTCGGCACGACGACAAGGGCTTGTTTTTGGGCATATGTATGTTCATAAAGATAAAGCAGTATCCCGATAGTTTGCACCGTCTTGCCAAGACCCATATCATCGGCTAAAATCACTCCAAAATTGTTGAGCAGATTATTTAGTGCCCATGTGATGCCTCTGCTTTGATAGGCTCTTAAATCGGCATGAAGGTTTTGCGATATTTCCAAATTTTTATCTCTAAAGAGCTTCTCAAAAAAGTTTTCAAGTGTTGTATCTAAAAAAAGATTGCCGCTAAACTTCTCCCGCAAAATATCATAAGAGGTGAGTTTAGTCTTTTTCTTCGCACTTGCGAGAAGGTTCTTAAGCTCCTCAGCACTGAGTGTGATAAAACTCTCTTTATAGCTGATAATCTGTCCTTGCTCTTTTACAAGTTCCATAAACTCTTCCATAGAGAGTTTATGCTCTCCAATGGCGACTACCCAGTCATACTCCAAAATTTTCTGCAAATCCAAAAAGGAGTTAGGACTTTTTTTGGATTTCGCCAAGATAGCGAGGCGAGGTTTTATAAGATTATGCAGTTCTTTTGGCAGCTCTATTTTTACCCCAAGTGCACTGAGCAAAGAGGCTCTCTCTAAGATAAAGTTCTCAAAAGAATTTCGCTCTAATTGTATGCTTTGCGCGACAAAAAGATCTTCTACTTCTGGTAAAATTGTACGGATTGGAGCCATAAGTTTGAGGAGTTCTTTGGAGCTATCATTGGTCAAAGCATCTTTGAGAAAGAGTTTTGTCTCTTCCCCTTCTTGCGTAACATAAAGAGAAAACCTGTACTGTTGGTCCTGCTCTTGTAAATCAAGCGAAGCGATAAGCGTATATCTGTTTTTTGCAAGCATAAAAATAGCGAAGGTGTTGGCGATAGCTCTGTCAATGTTCTGTCTGCCTGCGGCTTTTTGCGAAAATGCTTCTCCGCAAAAAAATGCTTTGGAGATATCGGGAGGATTTTTTATACTCTTTTTATGCATAAAGTTCATTTTTGTAACATAGTCGCGCATAAGAGCACTCAAAAACATCTTCGTCCCACTAAGAGCATCAAAAAAATCTCCTCGCTGTGTATGGCGTACACACGAGAGGGCATGAGGAAGAGTTACTTCTAGCTGCTCATGAAAACTTTGTGTTCCCAGCGGCGTCCATGCGATAAACAATCTCTTTTTTGCATCCTCATTAATGACGGCAGGAATAAACGCATTGGCGTGCAGAAGTAAATAACCCACACGACACAACTGATAAAAGTAACGATAATAAGCACTTCCTTCTTCGCTTTTAAAGGAGAGAAAAAGTCGCATAAAATCGATGAGATGCAGAGTACATCCGAGCTTGTTGCTATTGATAATATAGGGTTCTAAAAGTTCAATAATCGTATCTTCTTGGCGAAAAACCTTATGTTTGAGAATCGCTTTGTTGGTACGCATACTCTTATCTGCAATTATTTCTATTTTTGATTCTTTAAAAAGACGCTCTATCTTGTCCATGTTTTCGTTGTGGATAGGCGTGAGAATTTGCGGCAATGCCACTTTGCTGGCTTTATAAAACTCTGCAAGAGCAACTTTATAATCTACAGGCGCAAAAGGAGGATTACTCGGCAAAAGTGACATAATAAAGTGTGTCGCATCCTCTTGATGGAGTATTTGTAGCGGAGTTTTAGCATCATCTCTAGGTGCAAAATCCTCACTGAAGTTTATTGCAACAGGATATTCAAGCTCATGTTCTATTTCTAAAGAAGCGACAATCTCCTCAACCTCTACACCATGAAGCTTTAGAAGAACAAGAGGGTTGTTGTCTATCTCAGCACAAAGGGCAAACAAAAGCGCATAAATATGCTTGCAAGGATAGGACGGCTCACTAAAATCATAACAGGTACATAAGGCTTCATAATTGAGTATTGAACGGTAACGAATACCTATGATTTTTTTTTCATTACTTGGGAAAAGCATAATTTGTTCGTTCTCACACCAATCAAAAAAGGATTGTTCAAGTAGCCCGTTAAGTAAAGAGGATTGCGCCATAGGATTGGAGTGAAAATAGGCAATAATTTTCTCTCGCATCATTTCATCTAAGTCAAAATCAAAGTTTGTGCTATAGTTTCCGTAAGAACCTTTTACAGAAGCTTCCACAAAATTGTCCACTAAAGAGAATTTTTTGACATACCCTTTGTTGAAATAGGTCTTGCCTCTGGCAAATCTGCTATCTATGCTAAAACTTTTTGTAATGTTTTGTAGCCATAAAGCACCGCTAAGAGTCGTCCCAAGTTTTATTTTTGCCACGGTTGTATTTTTTATTTACTTTTATTTTTGACAGCCATACGAATATAAATATGGATAATTTCTATCGCTGCAGGTGTGATGCCGCTGATGTTCATCGCGGCTTGAAGCGTCGGTGGTGCAAACGCAGCTAGTTTTTCTTGAACCTCTTTGGAAAGTCCGCTTATTATCGTGAAGTCAAAGTCTTGTGGAATAGCTATCTTGAGATACTTTTTCATGCGTTCTATCTCTTCACTTTGTTTGTCGATATAACGGGCATATTTTCCCTCAACCAAAATCTCTTCTTGGATATAGTCATCAAATTGCGCCAGTTCAGGGACGATTTGCAACATCTTCTTTACATCAAAACTTTTTCTCGCTACAAGCTGCTGCGCTGTTGAGACATCTTTGAGCGACTGTTCATCCATTGCTTCAAGGATAGCGTTAAACTCTTTGTTTGGGGTAAATTTTGTCTCTTCTAAAAGTGCAGCGCCATAACGAATTTGCTCATCCTTACGTTTGACTCTTTCATACTCAGCATCAGAGATAAGCCCTAGCGCATGGCCATAGCGACCGAGTCTCGTGTCTGCGGACTCTTCGCGCAAAAGAAGTCTGTATTCTGCACGAGATGTAAACATACGATAAGGTTCATTTGTTCCTTTTGTCACCAAATCATCTATCAAAACACCGATATACGCTTCATCGCGTCTGAGTACCAAAGGCTCTTTTCCTTGGAGTGAAAGACTTGCGTTTATCCCTGCCATGATACCCTGAGCAGCGGCTTCTTCATAACCTGTTGTCCCGTTTATCTGACCAGCACAATAGAGTCCTTTTATCTTTTTGCTCTCCAGTGAATGTTTGAGTTCACGCGGATCTACAAAGTCGTACTCTATCGCATATCCATAACGCACGATTTTTGCGTTTTGCATCCCATCTACAGACTGCACCATAGCACGCTGTACATCAGGTGGGAGAGAAGTTGAGAGACCGTTGATATAACACTCTGTATTGTCCATCGTTTGTGGTTCGATAAAAAGGTGATGTCTCTCTTTTTCAGCAAATTTACTTACTTTGTCTTCGATAGAGGGACAGTAACGCGGAGATTTTCCAGCTATTTGTCCCGTAAAAAGAGGTGCTCTGTAGAAGTTTGAAGAGATAATCTCATGAGTCGTTTCATTTGTATAAGCGATATAACAAGGGAGCTGTTTTTTTGTCGCACGGAACACTTCTCTATCTGTTCTAAAGCTAAATGGGCTAGGAAGCGTATCTCCTCCTTGTTCTTCCATTACTGAAAAATCTATAGTGGAGCTGTCAACGCGTGCGCAGGTTCCTGTTTTGAGTCTGCCCATCTCCAAGCCGCAGTCGTGTTTGAGTGAAGCACTGAGTCCAACACTCCTCTGCTCACCAAAACGCCCGCCTTCTTGTTGCACTTCACCGACATGAATGATACCGTTGAGAAAGGTTCCCGATGTGATGATGACTTTTTTGGCTCTATACTCGTTGAGTAAATCCGTTCTCACACCTGCAACTTCTTTATCTTCTATGATAAGTGAACTTACTATATCCTGAGCAAGGTCAAGATTTGGAGTTTTTAGGATGACATTTCGGGCGATGACACGGTATTTGTCCATATCTATCTGTGCGCGGCTTCCACGAACTGCAGGACCTTTTGTCTGATTGAGAATACGAAACTGTATGCCTGCTGCATCCGTAATAAGTCCCATTTCTCCGCCGAGTGCGTCAAGTTCACGCACTAAGTGCCCTTTTGCCAAACCGCCTACTGCTGGGTTACAGCTTGTCGCACCGACATTTTCCGCAAGCATCGAAACCATCAAAGTTTTGTTGCCCATACGTGCAGATGCGAGTGCTGCTTCCACACCCGCATGACCTCCACCGACAACGATTACATCATAATTCATTTTTTTGTTCCATGATATTTTTTTTGCAATTATAGCAGTTAGCCAAAGTATATCTATTTAAATACTTTTAAATTGAGAAAAGATTAATCTATTATTGATTAAAATGGTTCCACTTTATATTTTTGGGGTCACAATGAACACTGTTAATGTACTGGCTGTGGATGATGAACCGTTTAATTTGGATTTGATTGAACTTGCATTTTTAGATACTCCATTTGTCAAACTTACACAAGCCATCAACGGCAAAGATGCTCTGGAAAAACTTTCTCTAATGAACGCAGAAGTTGTTTTGCTTGATATCAGAATGCCTGTTATGGATGGTCTGGAGACCTTAGAAAAAATCAAATCTGATCCAAGATTTGCTAATATACCTATTATTATGGTTACTGCAAATAGTGAAGAAAAACATAAAGCTTTGCGTATGGGGGCGAATGATTTTTTGAGCAAACCAGTCGATGTGGAAGAGTTAAAACTTCGTACCTTCAATCAGGCTAGTCTCTATAAAACGCAACAAGAACTCAAAGAGCTCAATAAAAATCTCGACAGCCTTGTTGAAAAAAGAACATATGAGCTACGCAATGCACTCGTTCATGCAAAAGAGACAGAATACGAAATCTCTTTGCGTTTAGGGCGGGCAAGTGAATATAGAGACCTAGAAACAGGTATGCATATCAAAAGAATGAGTCGCTACTCTGCTCTTCTTGGTAAACTTTCAGGGATGAATGAAGAAGAGGAAGAGCTACTTCTTTACTCATCCCCACTCCATGATATAGGCAAAATAGGTATCCCTGACGCCATCCTTCTTAAACCTGGAAAACTCGATAACAATGAATTTAGGCTGATGCAAGAACACACAAGAATAGGCGCACTGATGCTTGATGAGGGTGAAAAATATCCTATTATACAGACTGGCAAGATTATTGCCTTACAACACCATGAAAAACATGACGGCAGCGGATACCCAAATGGTCTCAAAGATGAAGAGATAAACATCAATGCGCGTATAGTAGCTATCGCGGATGTCTTTGACGCGCTCTCTTCTAAACGCGTCTATAAGGATGCCTTTCCTCTTGAAAAAACTCTGCAAATTTTGCAAGAAGGTAGAGGAACGCATTTTGATCCTGTTTTGCTTGACCTGTTTATAGATAACATTGCACTTTTTTTAGAGATACAACAGGTATTTCCAGACACTGAAGAAAAACCACATATTTTAAATATTCTTGAGGAATACAGATGAAAATATTACTAGTAGAAGATGAAAGTTTTAACCTAATAGTTCTTGAAGAGATGGTAAAGATATTTTACTCTGATGCAGAAATAGTAACCGCTGTAAATGGGCAAATAGCTTATGACATCTTACAAAAAGAGAGTTTTGACATCATTTTGAGTGATGTCAATATGCCTGTGCTTGATGGTTATGGTCTCGTTCAAAAGATTAAAGGAGATCTCAAACTACCAACTCCTACTGTAGCCATTACTGCGTTTGCGATACAAGGAGACAAAGAAAAACTTTTACTAGCAGGCTTTGACGACTATGTTTCCAAACCTATAGATATGAGCGTACTTGAGTTCATCCTCAAAAAATATTTAAGCTCGTGAGTCTTGACTTTATGTCAGAACAAACTAAAATAGTCCTCCTCTCACTCTTACTTGTGAGTCTTTTGCTTAGCTCTTTGATTAATTTCTATGAGAGTGCCCAGACAAAACAGAATATTTTAAACTTTAATCACACTAGCAATACCTTACACACACAAAACAGTTTAATCCATCAACAAATAAACAAAGAGATTCAAGAAGAAGACTACTCTGTATTTTATCAGCTCATAAATATACTCATAGCTTTTTTTTCTTTTTTTATGCTTCTTGGATTTTTAATTGTATTTTTCAAAACATTTCGTGACAAAAATAAAATTTTACAGCTTCAAGAAGAAAATGAACAAAAAAATCGTGAGCTTTTAGAACATTTACAACTTCTTAATGAATACAAAAAAGCCCTCGATGAGAGTTCTATCGTCTCTAAAACAGACCTCAATGGTATCATCACTTATGTCAACGAAAAATTCTGCAGTGTCAGCGGTTACTCAAGTGTAGAACTTATCGGCAAATCTCACAATATTATCCGCCATGAAGATGTTCCAAAAGAAGTTTTTAAAGAACTTTGGGAAACTATCAAAAATAAAGAAATCTTTCATGCCATCATCAAAAACAAAAAGAAAAATGGTGATTTTTATTATGTCGATTCTACGGTGATGCCAATTTTAAACACAAACGCAGAGATTATAGAATACTTTGCCGTACGTCATGATGTTACGGCACTTATCAAAGCAAAGGAAGATGCACTGGGTGCGGAAAAGACAAAAAGTGCTTTCCTTGCTACCATGAGCCATGAGCTTCGCACTCCACTCAACGCTGTTATCGGTTTTTCGCAGATTCTTCTTTCCAGAACTGATTTTCCGCAAGAGGCTATGGCAAGTTATATCCATAAAATAAATATATCTGGCAAACATCTGCTAAATATCGTCAATAATGTTTTGGATTTTTCAAAAATCGAATCACAAAAATTGGATATTAATAAAGAAAAAATTTCCCTTGATACTCTTGTTGATGAAGCTTTACTTCTTGTAGAGACTGATGTAAAAAGCAAAAAAATCGAAATGAAAATCGAAAACTTTGGCACGATTAGTATTTTTGCGGATAAGCAACTTTTAAAACAAGTATTTGTAAATATCCTCTCAAATGCTATCAAATTTACACCTCAAAATAAAAAAATAGCCATTGCTTATAAAGAACAAGAGCAATACCAAGTCATCAGTATCTGCGATGAAGGAGTGGGACTTTCCAGTGAGCAAATCAAAACGATATTTCAAGCTTTTGCACAGGTACGAGAGCACCAAAACGAAGCTATAAAAGGAACAGGTCTCGGACTTGCGATATCTAACAAAATAATAGAACTCCATCAAGGAAAAATAGTCGTAGAGAGTGCTATTGACCATGGTAGTTGTTTTAACATATATCTCCCTAAATCAAAGGATTAAAAAATGAGTCAAAGATTGGATGCCATCATCAAAAGTTTTCATATTTCTACGCAGGTACTTGAAGAGAGAAAAGGTATAGCCCTTTATATTGAGTCTTTTGCTTCTTTAATCATGGATCGTTTTTATGATTATCTACTTTCTAACCCTGATTTTGACAATGCCATCAACAAAGCAGATTTGCCAAGACTCAAACGCTTAAGAATAGAATCTTTTGTCTCCTTATTCATGGATGAGCTAGACGATACACTTTTAAATAAAATCGCACGTGCACATCTCGATACTTCCATACGGATAAATCCTTATATCATCGCTTCCGCGTTTGAGATTTTAAAAGATAGTATTTTAGATGTCTCTTCTGTCAATGAGCTTCTTAAAAGAGATCTCAAAGTTATACTCAAGTTTTTGCATCTTGCCGAATTTGTTGTTCAAGATGATTTTGCAAAAAATTCACTCAGTGAGGCGACTGAAACAAAAACGGGTCTTATCGTTATGCTAGAGACTCTTTTTGAGATGCTCACCATCCATAAAAATAAAAATACACATCTCCTACAGCTTTGGGAGATTGGCGAACTACGTCCACCTTATACAGGGTCTCTTCCTGAGAGTGATCCCGATTTGTGCCAGTTTAGCACTATGCTGCTCAAAGTCAAAGAAGAGTTTATGCATATTCATGATCTCAATATCGATATAGATACTATCTCAAAATCTCATCATGACTACCATGACGCAGTCAAAGAACTCTATCAGTTTGCACAAAACAAAGCCTCTATAGAGATCCAAACGCAGCAAATACAAAAAATACAAAAAATATCAGACAATCTCTTTGAGCGTATCACAAAACCTTTTGAACACACTTCATCTTTGACTTTTTTATCTATCAATTCTGGCATACGTTTTATGCAAAAATACAATGCTATCATCAATGAAACCAAATTTCTGCCTTTTAATAATCCAAAAAATATGGTAAGTTTTATGCAAAATATGGTTGAAGATGCTATCAAAAGCTCACTGGCATGGGCAATTTCGGATATTAAAGTTGCAAACGAAAAATGTGTTTCTTACGGTGAAGTTTGTGAGACTATTATACTCTCTAGTATGACTCTCAATATCTGCTTGAGTATCAAAGATGTCCCGTACAAGTCCTTTATCATCGATGTGCTCAAAGTCTTTTTGGAGGTTCTAAAAGCAACCGTCATCAATAGAGAAAAAGAGTACTCTTTTATGGCTCTCGCAGACAAAGCAGAAACTGCCAATCGGGCAAAAGATATGTTTTTAGCCAACATGAGCCATGAACTCCGAACACCGCTCAATGCCATTATCGGTTTTTCACAAATCCTCAAAACGCGACAAGAGATACCCGAAAACCTGCGTCCTTACATCGAAAAAATAGCGATTTCTGGAAACAATCTCTTAAACCTTGTCAATACTATTCTTGATTTTGCGAAGATAGAAGCAGGCAAAATATCCTACCATCCAAAGATGACTCTTTTATCTGAAATCACAAATGAAGTCTCTATAGTTATGGCATCACTGACTCAGGCAAAAAATATAAATCTCGAACTTCCAGGAGACCTCTCTTTGGCTCTTTTTGTCGATCCACAACTTATTAAACAGGTTCTTATTAATCTACTTTCAAACGCAGTAAAGTTTACTCCCCAAAACGGAAAAATTACGCTTTCCATCCGCTTTGAACAAAAGGACAACGAGTTTGTCATCTCTGTATGTGATAATGGCGTAGGGATATCGCAAGAGGATATTCCCAAACTTTTTACACCTTTTACACAGATAGACAATCCGCTACACTCAAGCGCAAAAGGAACAGGACTCGGTCTTACCATCACAAAACGTATTGTTGAGGATTTACATGGGGGAAAAATCTGGGTGCAAAGTAAAGTCGCGGAAGGAAGCTGTTTTTATGTTGCCCTTCCAGTCTCCAGCGAACTCAATAAAATTGAACTATTTCCTTCACCGCAAGAGAATGCAAAAAATCTCCTTCTCGTAGAAGACAGTCAAGAATATGTAGATATTCTCGTCAATAAACTCAACCAAAAATTCAATATTACTGTTACAAATTCTATCAATAAAGCCAAAGAGCTGCTCATGCTTCATAGCTACGACAAAATTATTCTCGATTTCTTCCTCGTAGATGGTATCAGTTCCGAACTCGTCTATTTTATGGATGCCAACGCACTCCATACTCCTATTTATATCATCTCAGCAGAAGACGATATCAAGCTAGTCCAATTTATAGGCGAATCAAAAAACATCGTTGGTGTCTTCAATAAAAAAGATTCAGAAACAATTTGTAATACTCTTATCAGAAACGAAAATGTATGATATTTTGATACCGGAATCGTTTCCAAACCTGCCGCGAGCCATGCAAAAACTGCAGCAGATGTTTGCCAACGACACACTACAAAGCCCTCTTTTTGTTAAATTCTTAGAAGAAGATCCGCTTCTTTGTGCTAATATCCTTAAGCTTGTGAACTCCCCTCATTACGGGCTTAGTAATAAAGTGGCTTCCATACATCACTCCGTCATGCTGCTTGGAAGTACCATTATTCGTGGTATCGTCATGGCTGCTATCCTCAAAAAATCTTTTTTACTTGATCTCTCACCTTATAACATCACCATAGAGACTTTTGATAGCATTTGTGCTTTGCGTGTGAAACTTTTAAATATCTGGCTCATAGGTGAAAATATAGATATACAAGCTCTCTCTTCAGCTGCTTTTTTGATGGAATCTGGAAAAATTATAAGTGCAAATGCCATCATGAGTAGGCATCTCAAAAAGAAATTTACAGATCTTTTAAATGAAAATTCTGTTGTAGAAGCAGAAAAAATATTACTGGGAATAGAGAGTTATACTCTTGCAGGTATTCTCTTTGAAAAATGGGAATTTGAAAAAAGTTTTGTAGATCTCATCTCCAACATAGCTATGCCTCAGACAAATGAACAACAGGTTTTGCATATCCTCTCTCTTCTTATAAATACGCAGGGAATTTTTACCAAAGAGAGTATTCAGATAGCATCGGAACTTCTTATAAGTTATGATATGAATGTAGAAAAATTGCAACAAGCGATAAAAACAATACAAAAGGAGTTACCATGAAAGGTGTCGTATTTACAGAATTTATAGAGTTTGTCGAAGAAAAATTTGGATTTGATACGGTTGATGTTATGATAGAAAATTCAGGACTTAGCGGCGTTTACACGCAGGCGGGGAACTATCCTTTTGAAGAGATAGTTGCTTTAGTTACGGCTTTATCGCAAGAGAGCGGCGTCAGTGTTTCTGAACTTATCGAGAGCTACGGCAAACATCTTTTTGGTCTGCTTATCAGTATTTATCCGCATGTGGATAGGTTTAACTCCGCGTTTGATATCATCACTCATGTGGACAATATCATTCACCCTGAAGTCAAAAAACTCTATCCTGATGCAGATTTGCCTTCTTTTACTATTAAGGAGCGGACTCCAGAGAAGATTCTTTTGCAATATATCTCCAACAAAGGTCTGCAAGATCTTGCGAAGGGACTTATGATAGGTGCGGGCGAGTATTATAAGGAAGATATTAGCGTCACTGTTTACGCAGATAAAACACCCATAGAGATAGAGGTACGCAAAAATAATGGATAAAAACAATCCATGGATAAAAAGATTTGAACGAGAGAGAGCTGCTAAAAAAGAAGCGGAAAAACTTCTTGAAGACAAAAGTTTTGAGCTCTATAATACAAATCTTTCTCTTGAAAAAAAAGTAAAAGAACGTACCTTTGAGCTTGAGCAAGCACTTAACGAGGCTCATGTCGCACAAAAAGCCAAAGATACTTTTCTCTCAAGTATGTCTCATGAACTCCGAACACCACTCAATGCCATCATCGGGTTTTCCCAGATTCTTTCAAAACAAGAGGATGTACCGCCAAAGATAAAAACCTTTGTAGAAAAGATACATCTCTCTGGTACCACGCTTTTACGACTCATAAACACTATTCTCAATTTCTCAAAAATTGAATCCGAAAATATACAAATCAATAAGGAACAGATTCAAGCAAAAAACTTTATCAATGAACTTCTTATTCTTATCGAAACGCAGCTACAAGAGAAGAACATCACGCTCAAATCTGATTTCGATGAGAGTTCGTTTATGGCAGATAGACAGCTCATGCATCAAGCCATCCTCAATATTCTCTCAAACGCAGTCAAATTTACGCATCCAAACGGTGAGATTTCTATCAGTGCGAAAAAGCTTCATGAGCGCTTTGTGATTACTATATGCGATAACGGTATAGGAATATCTCTGGAAAATCAGGCAAAACTCTTTGAGCCTTTTTCACAAGTACAGAACGAATATCAGGCAAAAATAAACGGTACAGGTCTAGGACTTTATCTTACATACAAAATCATACAACTCCATGCAGGAGAAATCACGCTTGAGAGTAAGCTTGGTCAAGGAAGCTGTTTTAGAATTTTTATTTGATTTAACTAGCTTTTTATCCTATTTGAGTATTATTTGCATACTATAAACTTAGTTTTAAAATAAGCAGAGAGAAGCAGATGGACGCAAAAAAATTATTTGAAAATTATGTGCCTGAGATAATCGAGTATAATCCTATGGTCGATGCAAAACCGCCTAAAAACAACACACTATCTCAAAAAAAACAAAACGCAGAGCCAAAAATTTTAGAAAAATATATCATAGAGATTCCCGCTGCTGTGTTTTTCAAAAATTATGCGTCGGAAGTATTGGAGTATGATCCAAAGATTGACGGAAGTGATGAGTACAAAATACGCGACAATCACCTCAATACAAAAGCGGCACTTATAGAAAAGGTGCGCCTTGCAAAAGCTGCGAGAAAATCAAACCAAACAACATTTAGACAAAATATACGAACGGAAAATGAACAATAATGACAATTCAAGAAGCCCATCAAGCCTATAACGCAAAAGATTTTACCACTGCGTTTAGACTCTATACACAACTTTCACAAGAAGAAAACGCAGATGCGCAAACATCTCTTGCTTTTATGTACCAAAATGCTCAAGGCTGTGAAAAAAATGAAGCCAAAGCCCTAGAACTTTACATGATAGCCGCGGAGGCAAAACAGCCTTATGCACTTTTTAATCTTGCCATACTTTATGAAAATGGTATTGGCGGTGTGGCACACGACCAGTTCAAGGCTTACGAACTACACATGGAAGCAGCTGTAAGAGAAGTTCCCCCTGCGATGTATGAAGTTGCCCTTATGCTAGAGCGCGGTCTGGGCTGTATGCAAAACTACTCCGAAGCTGCGTTTTGGTATGAAGAGGCGGCTAAACGCGGTCACCTTGAAGCCTTCAACAATCTTGGTGTTTTATACAAAGACGGTCACGGCGTGGCTCAAGATGATGCCAGATGTTTTATCTGTTTTAAACGCGCGGCAGATGGTGGTCTTGCTGAAGGTCTTTACAATCTTGGACTTTTGTACGATCAGGGTATAGGCTGTGAATTGAACAACGATACAGCACTTGACTATTGTCGCAAAGCCGCTTACAAAGGGCATACAAAAGCCAAAGAGATCATCAAAGGTCTTCAAGAAGAAGGGAAAATAATATTCTAATGTTTACAGGACTTATAAGAGAAATAGCAACCGTCAAAAGTCTCTCAGGTAGCACACTTACAATAAACGCCAAACACAAAGCAAAACTCGGTGACTCTATCGCCATCAACGGGGCGTGCTTGACTGTTGTCAAAGTTCTTCCAGAGGGATTTAGCGTCGAACTCTCTCCTGAGAGTCAAAAACTTCTCGCTATGGAAAACTACAAAAATGAAGTACATATCGAACCTGCCATGATGATGGGAGATAGATTTGAGGGGCATGTAGTTCAAGGGCATATAGACACGCTTGGAACTATCAAAGAGATAAAAAATAACGGAAATTCTTTTGATGTTTTTATAGAAGTACCGCCTAAATATATCGCCTATATCGTGCCAAAAGGCTCTATCACTATCGATGGTGTGAGTCTTACGGTCAATGATGTAAACGCAGCTGCGTTTAGGCTCACAATCATCCCGCACACTATGAAAGAGACGCTCTTTAGAAACTATAAAAAAGGCTCAAAAGTCAATGTCGAAACCGATATGTTTGCCCGTTATGTCGCACATATCATCACCCACCAAAAAAGCCCTTCCATGAGCTGGGACGAAGTTGACTCTATAAGTGCACGCTACTAATCATGAGCTACAAAGCCGCTGCACTCAAATATGACAAAGAACGCAGTGGCGCACCAACGGTTGTAGCCAGTGGCAAAGGCGAACTGGCAAAACGCATCATACAAAAAGCACAAGAGTTTGATGTACCCATTTTCGCCAATGAAGCCCTCGTCAACTCACTTATCGACCTTGAGATAGATGCGCAGATACCCTCAGAACTTTATCAAAGTGTTGTCGAAGTTTTTATCTGGCTCATGAAAAACGAAAAAAAATTTAAAGAGAGATAAAAAACATCAAACATAAAGTCCTCAAAGATATCTTCGGACATAACAGTTTTAGAGTGCTTCAAGAAGAAGGCATAGATGCTGTTTTGACCAAACGTGATCTACTTATGATATTGCCGACGGGTGGCGGAAAGTCACTTGTTTATCAACTTCCGACACTTATGAAAGATGGCATCAGCGTAGTTATCTCGCCGCTTATCGCGCTCATGCAAGATCAAGTCGCCGCTCTGCAAGCACAAAATATAAACGCAGCCATGCTCTCAAGCGCACAAACACAAGAAGAAATAAATGCCGTTATAGAAGAGGCAAAAAACGGTGCATTGAAGTTTCTCTATCTCTCCCCTGAGCGACTCAACACGCAAAATACTCTTGAACTTCTCAAGAACTTAAGAATAAACTTTTTTGTCGTGGACGAAGCGCACTGTATCTCTGCGTGGGGGCATGAATTTCGGGATGATTATCGCTCTCTTGGCAACCTAAAAGCTCATTTTCCAGATGTCAATATCTGTGCTTTTACTGCCACTTCTACAAACTTAGTCACCGAAGATATCCTCAAAGAACTCAGGCTTGAAAATCCCTTGCTTCTCAAAGGCAAAGTCTTTCGTAAAAATATCTTTATCTCCATGCAGCGACGCATCGCAAACGGTTATGTCCAATTGAAAAATTTTTTGCAAAGACATAAAGATGAAAGTGGTATCATCTATGTGGCCTCGCGAAAAAAAGCCGAAGAACTTAGTGCGCACCTAAACATGAGCGGCTACAGCTCACTTGTCTATCATGCAGGGTTACCCCAACATATCCGCGAACAAAACTTCAAAATATTTGTCAATGACAAAGTAAATATCATGGTTGCAACCATTGCGTTTGGGATGGGCATAGACAAAAGCGATATTCGATTTGTCGCCCATATGTCTTTGCCAAAGTCTCTGGAAAACTTCTATCAAGAGATAGGACGCGCAGGGCGTGATGGAGAAGAGAGTGAAACGCTCCTGCTCTTTAACTCCGCAGATATTCTCCAACAAAAGATGTTTCTTGAAAGTATCGAAAACGCAGAGTACAAAGAACATCTTGACAAAAAGATAGAGGGTATCTACAGGTTTGCGACTTCTGAGCTTTGTTTTCATGTGCAGTTGGCGAACTACTTTGATGATGTTTTGCAAGAGTGTAAAACGCAGTGCGAAAACTGCCTGCACAGTGATGATGCACGCAAAGATATCTCCAAAGAGGCACAAATGCTCCTTAGCGCCGTCTATAAAAGCGGGCAAAACTTCGGTAAAAACTACATCATCGATATTCTCAGAGGCTCTAAAGAGCAGAAGCTTTTAGCAAACGGCGCAGACAAACTCTCAGTTTACAACATCGGCGCTCATGTGAGTAAAAAAGAGTGGTTTGTTATCCTAGAGAGACTGCTTGAACTCAAAACTTTAGCAGTGGGGGAATTTAGCACGCTGCAACTTACACAAAGTGCCGTGGAGATACTTAAGGGGCAAAAAAGTGTGGATATCAAATCCTCTCGCCTTGAAACAAATAGTAAAGAAAAACGGGTCAAACTTGCGGAAGATTTTGACTTTGATGTTGCGTTGTTTGGACGTCTGAGAGAAAAACGCAAAGAACTAGCACATGAGCTCGGCGTGCCTCCATATATCATCTTCTCTGATAAAACACTCAAACATATAGCCTCACTCAAACCGCATGACAAGGTAAGTATGCTCGAAGTAAACGGCGTGGGAGAGAAAAAGTATGAGCAATATGGAGCTGCGTTTTTGGCTGTTTTAGAGAGCTAATCCCGTAAAGATTTCACATCAGGGTTGCAAGCTATCTTGTGTTGCATATTCACACTTTCAAATCCTTCTATCTTTGTAAGTGAGGCTATCGTTGCGTTTCTATATCCCTCTCCCTTGTTAAGATAGATGTGAAAACCATTTTCATGAAGGGCAAGTCGCGACGGCAAAGCGATAGAGTATGTAGTTAAAACGCCGCTGCGTTTCATGGCTTTTTGGATATCTGCAAAATACTCCTGCGTCCAAAGAAG